>Ga0115546_1000113_pt1 | contig 62927 bp, 39 predicted proteins | sample COGITO_mtgs_1004_FD_87186 | JGI IMG/M metagenome (GOLD analysis project Ga0115546, IMG submission 87186) | Pelagic marine microbial communities from North Sea - COGITO_mtgs_100413 | ecosystem: Environmental > Aquatic > Marine > Epipelagic | place: Germany:Helgoland, sampling site Kabeltonne...
ATGGCCTGCGGTTCAACCTGATTGCAGCGCTCTACAACCATGAGCGTTCTCTTGTCGCCTGTTAGACGAGAGGAAACAGGGGCGTTACCTTAACACATAATATTTATGCAAGAGGTCTATTGATGTTGTACTTGCCTCTCTGCGTCACATTGTTGCTGCCCACTATATTTCCATTCCCAGTAATAACGTTGCTACCCGTCACGTTTCCGCCAATGGCCACAGAGCGATCGCCTGAAGCAATCGTCTGAGAAGCATTACCGTTCAGCAGGCCGGGTTCAGATTCTATTTGAGGGGCACTCCCCAGGTCAGCAGGTAAACCTTTAGGCACAGGCTTACCTGCTGCGTAATAGGCCAACACGAAATTATCAGCCTTATCAATATCTAGGACTGGGTGCTGTTTACCTCCGGTTAAATCAGGCACTACCTGACTGGCATACATCGCCAGATCCGTTGCCCAGACATACCCGTCTTCTTTACTTGTGCCTTTACCACACAGTCCCTTGAGCAAAGCATATGTGAACGCGCTGTAAGGTTGACCCGCTAAAGACTTTTCGTTAGGTCGCGATGAACCAATCATCATACGCCCACCGCCCTTTGCAAACATTCTCTGAGCTTCTGGCGGCAGCGGAGCTTTTTCTACCTGAAACCCAGACAAGTCAGTTAGCCCACCTGCGTGGCAGCAGTCGAGTAATAGCAATAGTTTCTTCGCTGGGATCTCTCGTAGCAATTCGACTAGTTCATTACCACTGATCGCCGTTTCCGAAAGGTCTTCAGCATTATGTCCATAGGGCATCAAAAAATAGGATTTAAACGGCTTCGTCAGCTGATAACCATGCCCTGAAAAATAAACCAATACTGTCGAATCGACATCTGTCGTCTCAGCCAAACGCTCAAGCGTAGCAATGATATTTTGCCGAGTCGCAGCATTCCCTACAAGAAGATGCACCTGCTCCTCTGGATATGCACATCGCTCTGGGTCTTTTAGGATTCTGGCAAGCCCCCTGGCGTCCTCTACTGTGGTAGGTAGGTCGGCACCGACACCTATCACGCAAGCATGCCCCTGTTTGAACTGAATATGCGTCACTACACTCCCCCATACATCGAAACTGATACGAAAAGCATAGCTTTTCTTAGGAAGAGACAGCGCTATTATCAAAAAGCTTATGATTGGCTTGATATATGTCCTGAAGCGTTAGCAGCCTGAATGACCAATAATCTGGCCGAATTATTGCAACGATACACAGTTGAGATCGCTCTAAGCAACTCCTTCACTATGCCAGCATCCTACTGCTGTTTGCTATAGGTGATATCAGTGCTCCACACCTGGTTGATTAGACATTACCGGAAATAGTGATGAATTAGTAGAAGTTAAGATTCTCTTATCTCTTTGTTGAATCTTCTCTGTTATTTGCGGTGAGCTAGGCGGAAGTTGTGCAGTCCACAAGCCGTTTCCATCACCTCATCGACAAAGTTAGCCGTCCGGTTTCGGAACTTCTGCACCAGAATCTGAGCTCGTTTAACCCCGCCAATCTGATGCTCTACTTCCACTCTCAAGCTCGATATTGCCCGATTGAGCAGCTTCTCATCTGGCGTTAGCTCGCCGCCCCGCGGCTTTTTCTTCGGCTGGATAACCGTTGCCCCGCTCGGCCTGTAACCTTGAAAGCCTGTGTCTTGAAGTAGCTTGCTACCAGACGGAAAGCGATAGTTCTCCTCATCTGCGAGCTTTTTATCGTGACGCTTACCCTCACAGGTGCGACTCAAGTACATCACTTTGCCGCCTCGCTCTGTAATCAGGTTGTTCTTGACCGTATGACCTTTCTTCTTGCCGCTGTAGTAACTTTTTTGCTTGTCTTTATCTTTCGGTCGATTGATGGGACGCTCTGTACCGTCAATGATGAACTCCAGGCTGGGGCAATCTGAAAGCACCGCTTCTAGTTTCGCCGCTCGCCGCTCAGGTAGCTGCATCTCGTAGCCCAGCGCTTGATTAAGTAGTCCACTCAAACGGTGAATCCATTCACTTGCCTGCGATTGGCTCATGCCGAAAAAGAAACCTTGCGCTTCTTGCGTAGGGTACTGCCGATAGTAAAACAGAATGAACAGCAGCTTGTCTTCTATCGTCTTCAGATGCGCTATCCGACCTGCTCCGACCGCTCGTTTTCTATCCGCTCGCTCGAACGTCTCTTTCACAAAGTTGTCCCACGCAACACCGAAGCTGGTTAGTAGCGTTTCAAACTCATTCGAATTCAAGCCTGTTAGGCTACGCAACGTTCGAGGCTTGTTTTTCAGGGCAACGTACTGCATTTTCATAGCGCAATCTCCGTTCAGCTCAATCTGTAGCTCATTCTAGCGAACTATCTAATTTCCGGTTAAGTCTATTGATGTTTGGTGTGAATCAATACTGGACAAATTGTTTGAGGGGTTTTACACTTTATCGTCTCAAATCCTGGCAATTGATCCTCAATTAGCCCACACTCACACAAAACCTGCTTAACGGCCCCTGCATCAGAGCCATAGTAAGTGCGATCCCCAACATGAACTAGACCACCCTGAACCTGTTCAATATTCGTGATGAACTTACCATCTTGTAAAACTTGTTGCGGCACGTTCTCGTTCATCTTAAGTGCTTGCCGTAGTTTTACGGTTTCTGCCTCACCAAGATTACCTGCTAAAATCTTGTCCAGAATTTCAACAATTTGATCGGCAGAAAGCATCGTTTGAGCAAAATGATAGAGTATATTTCATTATGTCCTCTCAATCACAAAAAGCAGAAGCATACAGCCTGTTACAAAGAGTTAAGCTCTCAAGCTAGCAGGTCATTTGCTATGCGCATAGGTATTTTTTAAATTCGAAGACGCTCTTACCATGAGTTTTTCCGGCGTGGGTTAAAAACAGTCAAAAGCAGGTAGCACTCGCAAAACTGTCAGCTCTGAGTAGCCCAAATATAGCCTCGGTCAGCTGGCTGCTAAGCTGGGGAGCGATCACCTCGTTCCATTCACCACTAATAGAGGCATTGTCAAGTTGAGGCTAACTGGCAAAGTTTAGGACGGTTTCATTGCGCGAATGCCATCTGGTTAACCTATGCAATTCTCTGAGTGAGAGGCTCCGCCAACGCATCTAATCTCGTGAGTGATCGCCAACTTTCGAGCCGTTGACTCATCGTTTCTCGATATTCTGAAGCCGTCTACTTGTGTTGGTGAGGATGAAAATGACCGCGTATCGGTTCAAAAGCTGACAGAAAGCGTTGTACCTGGCCTACCGACTTGAATCGGCCCATTCGCCGCTCTCTAACTCGGGTCGGTCGATGTGAGTTCTCGGCTCGATTGTTCAACTCCTTATGTTGCCTGTGCTCTACACCTTTTAAGATGTCTTTCTTCGCTGCCCTATAGCTTTTAAGCTTATCGGTGACGATGACTCTCGGGTGCAAAGCCGATTTATTTGGGTAGTTTGCGGAAGAACCTGTACGCAGCCGCTGTGTTGCGTCGGCGCTGCATCAAGATATAGAGCACGATGCCATGCTGGTCAACAGCGCGCCACAAGTAAAACTGCTCACCCTTTACCTTGATAACGACCTCGTCTAAATGCCACTTATCACCGGGCTTTGGCCTCTGCTTGCGCATTTGACTGGCATAGCCCTGAGCAAACTTGAGACACCATCCTCTGACCACTTCGTAGGTGACCGTGATGCCTCGATAGAGCATCATCTTTTCGATGTCACGGAAGCTTAAAGGAAACGTATGGTACAGCCACACACAGTAGCGGATGATTTCAGCTAGGAAGGCCTGGTTCAAAAAATGCCGATTTAGAGTAACACTCGCAGCACAAAATAGACCACCGTCAAGGCAGTCGAATTAAGGGATTACATCGGTCTCTATGCTCTTTGGAAGCGCTTAAAACCCAGTAGCTCCAACCAGTGTGGATGGGCTTTCCCCGTCAGCAGTTGCTTCGGACTTTTCCCCACTCGTTCTGGTTTCAGCGACCGCATAAAGCAGCGATGATTTAAGAAAAATTGCAGCGTGCTTAGAGAGGAATCACCCAGGCTCCGGCGCAGGAAAAAGTAATTGCGTAAACGAGAATTGAGGTTTTCCACCATCGAACTGGCCCTTGGCGTCATTTTGAGTGCTTCGCCGACCGCTGCCATCACGCCGTAAAACTTGCCTGAAAGCTGAGCGTGTAGCTGATTCCACTGTTCCCAGTAGGCATTCGATGTCGGGTGTTTTCGGTGCAATAAACAGAGGTCTCGGAGGGCCTGTGACGGCAGCTCAAATCGGGTCGAGATGGTGTCCAGCTTTTGGTCGAGAATACCCGCAAAAGCCAGTAGCTGGTCGCGCTGATTATGCAGGGCTTTCCGCAGCTTGCGGATTGTCGGGTATGGCTTGCCCGCCGGCTGTTTGAGTTCTCCCTCAATGAAATCAAACAGCTCCTGACGCACGGCTAGGGAAGGGCCAGCCAGGGTGAGGACATCATGCGAGAACCACTGACATAGGGTTTTCACATCCTGGGCACGGGCGACCAGGCCAGCCTCTCGGCGGTTCGCTTTCACCTGTTGAATCGCCAGCTTCTGCGTCATGTTGCCCGTCAGCTTTGCCTTGGCAATCTTCTGCTCTAGTTTAATTCGCTGTGTCGTTGCTCCTTGTGCTTGGCGGGCCAGACCATTAGCTACCTGCTCAAACTCTCCTGCTGGATGTGGAATACGTCGCCGTGGCACGGTGTCTCTGGCATAGCGGCCTTCTGCCCAGCTCTCAGCCCACTGCCGCCATCGGCAATGGTATAGTCTGGCTCGAAACCTTGCGCCATCACATCCAGAAAATGCCAACCCCAGGTGTCTTCGTCCCGGTGGGCCACCAATTTCAAAAGATAGCAATAGGTGGAAGCGGCGTCAACGCCCACCAGAACAGGCTTATTGGCCTGGAAAATTTCGTCCTGGAGGGCCACCTTAATATCAGCAAGGTCTTGAGATTGATTGATCTCAGTCGCTTTTTCAGCAGTGGATTGAAGCCGGTTGTGGACAGTGCCAACGCTGATCGACATATCGAATAGATCGCGAAACAGCTCGACGACATTGCGATAGGAACTGTGGCATATCAGTACCAAGCCTAAAATCAGCTGATACAGCCAGTTTTTAGTCACCGGCAGATGAAATAGAACCTCGTCATCTGCCGGTGACGGCGCAAACGACTCATCGAGAGCTTGCTGGGCTTTGTCGCCTTGCTGATAGATAAACTTTCGGCTGACTTGGTGCGTTGCGGCCAGATGGTTGATGGGTTGTGAACGCGAAATTACCTGGATGCCGATGTCTTGCCGAATCTCAGGGGATAGACTGGCGGCGATGGAAAAACTGGGGCTCATGCAGGGCGATCACAAAAGGGGCGGGTGACAAACATTGAGCCTAAGCGATGGCAACGCCCGCTGTAAGCGATCGCGTGTCTGGATTAACTGATCGCATCAAAAAGTGTGACCTTGAATTGGACCACGCCAATAAAAGCGTCTCGTTTTACCCAATTGGTATTAAGTTGACAGTGCCTCTTAAAGCAAAACAAGAACAAACGTTTACCTTAACAGGGGTAGCTACTCAGTCCTGACAGTTTCAATTTGATCGCTCCATAGTGTCACCTTGTTTTGAATCCTCCCCTAATTTGTCGTGCGAGTGTTACCTGAAACCGGCCACTTTTGCACCACACCCGTAATCGAAGATCGGTTAATCAGCTGATTGGTCGAGCGAATTTTGAGGCCTTGCTGTTTTTCGAGGAGGGTATTGATGCGTTGTGATCGCAGCTTACTCACCTGACTCGCCAGTTTTCTACTCTTAGGTAGTGCGGTTGCATTTATTCTCGCATCCAGCACTTTCACGGCGTCTGCCTTATTATCTAGGCTCCTAGGCGACTGAAAGATTGTATCCTCGGTTTCGTCCTGTACCTGAATATACACTTCAGGTTGGCCCTCTCCTCTTTCACTAAACTGCGTTTTTTGGTACTCCAACCGATAAAATCCATCTGAATCAGTCAAGGCAGTGCCTAGAAAATCGTCTTGAGTTCGGTCAAAGTCGAAGGCTTTGACGACAACGTTGGGTAGGCCGTTACCTGTCGCTTCATCTAGAATTTGACCGGTGACCACCAGTTTGTCAACAGCAGGTTTTGCGAGGACTTCACGCCTTTTCAGTATGACTTGCTCAATGAGCTTTTGCCGCTGCTGCAACCCAACTTTAAAGTTGTCTCGTCGCAGTGTGAACTGTTGTTTCTGCTGCTCTGTTTTTTGAGTTTGTTCGGCGCTCAGCACCTTTTGTCCAGAGGTGATTTGAGCTTGTATGCCCTGGAAGCGCGTTAGTTTTTTTAGGGCGTCTCGGGTGTTGATGGGGGTAGTGGATTGTGTGATCGCCTGTAAGTCGTCTAATAGAGTATTGGTTAAGTTCTCAATAGAAAAGAGATTGGCATCTGGCATGGGAAAACCTGATAAGAGAATAATTTAATTCGCAATTAGCTCAGTACTCGGACGGCAGGTGAGTTGAGCCCAGACTGAACTTGAGGACTTTTTCTGATCTCAATGGCAAAGCCCTGTCGGCTGCTATTACCCGCTATGGTGCCATTTTGCATATTAGCGACTCTGAGGCAGGCCGAGCGAGGCGAGGTAACCACCACTTGGAGGTCGTTTACATAGGTATACAGCAACCCTTCAGAGGCAATCGTGGCAAAGGCAAGTTGAGGTTCCATCAAATTTCTCCTGATAGTTTTAGACTGAACGACTACACTCGGTTTCGCAGCAAATTATTCGCAATGATGCCCTCTCCAATTTGATCGATTAGCCCCACCGGATCTTGTGATGGCCGAGAGGCCATGTTACCTGAGAAGATCAATTCACTGAGATTGAGCAGGCGGAAGGCCAAGAAGTTCTGATTATCAGGAACGTGGAACTGATTGTTTTGAACGCTGGCGCGGACTTGGTCGGTTGGGACGACGGCGGCTTGGTTGGTGAGCCGACTGTTGAGTTGGTTGAACTGTGCGATCGCCAGTGCGGGCGTAATGGCTTGCTTCGTGACCAGAAAATCTGAGGTGGCAGCGGGTGGCGAACCTGTTGCCGGTGAGTCTGTAAGTGTGTCACTGCCTGAAGAAGTGCCCGAGGGCTGGTCAACTTGGGCATTTTCCCAGGAGAATCCAGTGCCGTTGTTATGAAAGATTTCGTTGTTGTTGACGCTGACGGTGCCGAAGATATTCTCATGGCTAACGCCGCCAAATCGGTTGTACTGTACGTTGTTGCCGGTGAAGGTGAGGTCGATAATATTTTTGAGAGTGACCGCATAGAAGCCGATTTTGCGAGTTTCGTCATTGCCGCAGGCGTTGATGCGGTTTTGCTGAATGCGGCAGAAGAGGGCTCCTTCTACCTGTAAACCCCCTTGTGCATTAATCAAGTCAGCAATGTCCGATTGATTGGCACAGTCGGCAATGCGGTTGCTTTCAATATCTAGGTTTACGACCAAGGCATCTTCGTTAATGAAGATGCCTGCACCGCCCATGCCGCCAATCTGGTTGTTGCGAATTTTGAGCTTGAACAGAATTTCCAAAATGTCATTGCCCTGCACGCCAATGCCGTGACCTATACCACCCAAGATTTCATTGTTGTCGATCAGGGTTTCGGTGATGCCTAGCAGTGGGTCGAATACAGGCGGCGTATTGTTGTTTTCGTCAAAACTGTCATCTTCAAAAATTTGAGCTTGTAGCAGATTAGCAACCAAGACAAATATGAACAGATTTCTTAAGTTAGAGGAGAGATGAATGCCTCCCCGGCTCCAGGTATTGCTGCTGGCATCTGCCGGGGCCAGGATATGATTGCCGATGATTCTACCGCCAATGCCTTCGAGCAAAATGCCGTAGCTATTGACGAAGGCAGACAGCGACTGTTGAAAGCTATCTATAGCCTTTGTGGTGGCAGTTGTGTCGCTATTACTGAGGGCGGTAATCAGCTCAGTGGTGCTTGCTTGCAGGTCGAGGTTAGTTTCCCCGACTCGATTGTTTAATCCTGAGAGGGCCGTAACCGCGCTAGCTCTCTCTGGGCCACTGAGGGTGTTTTCTGTTTTGAGGGTGGCGACGGCTGTTTTTAGCTCACGCTGGGAGCCGTCTTTAATCGCTAATGCCACGGGGGCAAGGGCCGGGCTGGTACTGAGCGATTCGACGATGGCAACTAGAACTTCTGTTGTTGTCGTGTGCTCTTGCAGGGTGATGTGATTGTTAAGAATGGCGATTTCAAAGAGGTTAGTGGCGATCGCACTCTCCAAGCTTCGCAGCCGATTGCTCTCAATCCGATAATCGAGTTCCAAGCATCCTTCCGAGGCTTCGACCCATCCAGTCACTAGCGGATTAAGGGCTTGCAGTAAGGTCGCGAACGCTGCTCTAAGGGCCGGATTATTCTCATTGCTTGGGTTTTGCGCCGTGCTGATAGCGTTAGCAATGAGCACTGGCAGCTGGGCCATAATATAGCGCCAAAGAAAGCTTACAAGATGGGCATTTACAACAAAAGGATTGGCATTGAGTAAAAGTGCCTGCCCGGTGACGGTGTGCAGCCGGTTTTCGCGCACAATCAGACCGCCCAAGGTCCAAAAGTCACGACAGCGAATGCAAGCTACGCTCGCTTCGATGTCGTTCTGTTCTATTTGTAGACCGATGAGAGACGCCAATAGTTGGTCTATGCTGTCGTTATCATCTCGGGTGAGGGCGGGATAGAAATAGATGCCTAAAAAGTACAGGGCAGGGACTGAGATGTTGAGCTGAGTGAGCAAATTTTGGAGGGGCAGGACTAGAGATTCGAGGCCGAGTTTGGGAATGAGCTGAGTGAGCAGGAGCCAGCTGACGAGGGGGATGGTGTCGTCGTTGTTGGTATAATAGCGTCTGATCTCTTGAATATGGTTGGCCATTTCTGAGCGGCCTTCTCCGCTCTCTATATTGGTAATTCCGACCTGACTGTTGCGAACCTGGTTGTGTGTAATTTGAGTGCGATAGCTGCCCACCCAGGCAAATGCCGCGCCAGATAGGCTCACTACTTTGTTGTGGGTCCATTGGGCTTTGTATAGCCAGAAGGCGTAGAGTCCAATGGTGCGGCTGATGATGTGGTTATGGTGGGTCTGGCTATGGAGACAGATCTGAGCTTCGAGGGCTATCTCGCCTGACAGTGAACTGTTCAATATTTGGCAATGGTCCCAAAGGAAGGCCTTGATTGCAACCGTGCCTCGAAGGGTGTCTGATCCCAAATCATCGACAAAATCAACACTGGGTGTGTTCAACACTTCATCTAGCGCGATCATGAATTGTTGCACGGCGGTGAGTGCACTGGACTGCGATCGCGCTGCCGTGACTGTATCAGAGGCGTTGGGAGGCTCGGCTGGTCTCTCGGTTGGTATTTCAGTGGTTGGCGTTTCAGTGGTTGGCGTTTCAGTCGGTGGTGAATCGGTGGCGGGGGGTAAGCCGGGGCGAAGCGTGCAGTCCGTAATTTGCCACTGGTCAGCGGCGATCGCCCAAATGCCATAGCGCTGATATAAAATGGTGACATCTTGCAGGCGAATATCGGTGGGGACTTGAGTGGGTCTGGCTAAGGCTTGAGCGAAGCGGAGATTGCTAATGAGCAAATTTTTTCCGCCGATGCGCAGCTCTTGGGTGGGGCCGACGAGGGTGAGCGTGCCGATGCGTAGGGTATCGGTGGGCGTTGTCTCGTTGACGATGAGCGTTACCCCATCAATGACTTGGCCATTGAGATCAGAGAGCCGCCGTAAGTTTTGCCAGTTGCCGTTAATGGCGATATTGAGGTTGCCAAGGTTCGGGAATCCTTCAGCTTCTTGGCTGATAGGGCCATGAATATAAGCGAATGAGACTCGCTCAGCGGGCCGGGCAAAGTCTAGCTGAAAGCTGATGCTGTTTAGCTGTAGCGATCGCTGTTGGCTGGCAGCTGTACTGCTATCCATTGTTTCAGCGAAGCCGTTTTCTACCGATTGCTTGTCTTGATTGACAAAGGGCTTGAAGGTTGCCGTTGGGTTGTTAGTGGAGTAAGCCTCATCTAGCCGAAACTGAGTGCCTATCGGCACTTCTGAAAAATCGATTTGACGTAGCGCTGTTTCACGGGCGTTGTTAATTTCTAGTCGATTTTCTTCTAGCCGATTGTCTGAATTGTTTTGTGCGGCTAGCGGCTCGTCGGGCAGGCGATCGCCTAATCGCGACAAAATGCCAATCGGTGCAATCAGGCGGGTGGTTTCGAGGCTGACCTGCTGCGCGTCGCTGGCCAATATGGCACAGGGCGGCGGGCTCTGATTGTCAAAGATAGATCGGTTGATGAGGGTAGACTTGCGAACGCTGATGTTTCGATTGCTGTTTTCTTCCCCATCGCTAGCTTGCAGATGCAGCACCGCAGGGGTGAGTCGCCCTACTATTAGCAGCTGTTGGAACGTAATGCGCGTTGTATTTTGCAAGACAATGCCGCCGTAGCCTGCTGCATCGGTGCCTATCAGCCGGAGCGTGGTGATGGGGGTTTCTCCAGAAATGCTGATGTTGTTGGCGTTTCGCAGTTGTAAGGGGCCCTCAACGGTGTGAATGCCGTGGCCTAGGCAGAGGCATCCGCCGCCCGCTGCGATCGCCTGATCCACGGCCCGCTGCACGTCTTCTCCAGGTTCTACCCGCAAGCAACAGCCGCCGCCGCCTTCGGGTAAATCTGTCAGCGGTGGAAACAGCGGACGACAGTCTTGCAGCGGGTTCCAGCCATCGTCCGTTTTTTCAATCAGGCCGAGTGCGCAGTAGTGATGGCGACTGCAATGGGGCTCAGACAGCAGCGGTTCACCCGCATCGTCTTGGGGCCACAGAACGTCTGCGCCAATGGTGCGCGCCGGAATCATCCAGCAGTCGCCTGTGTGGTAGGTGCCACCGGGCTCAAACCACACCTGTACACCATCTTCGAGCACAATCCAAGCGCCTTCCACGATAGGCAGTGCGCCATCGGTGAGGGCCAATTCAATTTCGGCACCGGCTGCTGGAATGGCGACAGTGGCCTGATGGTCCCAGCGGCGGACTTTAGGCGTGAGCGGAAAGTCGGTGCGGCTAGCGGTTATGCCATTGCTCAGCCCGAGGGTTTGGCCGTCGGCTTGTTCTAGCCTGACGAGGGAGCCGGGGGTGCCAGAGAGTTCACGGGTGTCGTCGCTGAGTTCTACCCACTGATCGGGCTTAAATCGAAGAACATTGTCTCGCCCGATAGTGGTGACGGTGAGGGTGTTGCTGTTGGGGGTGTCAGGGCCGCTCCAGCTGGAAACGATGGATCCGTTGTCGCGAGACCATTTGAAGGTGGCGGTTTCAGCGTCGCCGCTCTGATGAATTTCAACCCGGTAGAGCTGGTTTTCGAGGCGACGGTAGCCTGCTTGGGCGTTCACAATGCAGGGGCGATCGTCCAGCGGGTCTAGCTCGGCTCGGCTGCGGAGTTGGCTGGTGCCCTGGCCTTCGGCGGGCAGCCAGCCGGGGCCAAAGTCGGCGCAGGTTTGGTCGGGGTCGGTGAGTGGGGCGAGCTTCACCTGCCACACGGTTTGTAGGCGGGTGGCTGTGTCGAGGCCGCCGAGGGCGACTTCTTTGATATTAGGGTCTTCGAGAGCGGTGATGTGCCGCTTCCAGACGTCCAGATACGCTACGTAGGTGACGTTTTCTTCGGGCAGGCTGTAGCCAGGGAGGCCCGGTTGCTCGGTGAGTAATACCGGGGTGTCGTCTGTGGGGTCGGCGTTTTCATTTTCGCAGAGGATGCCGCCGACATAGCCTCTACCGATGCTAAGGGCTGGGAGGTTTTCGGCTGACTGTATTAGTTCAAAGCCCGCAGTGTCTTCTGGAAAGCCGCAGGGGCCAATGACATCTACCCGAGTGGTTTCATCTAGGTAGGCGCTAATCGCTTGAGCCTCGTTCCAGTCGGCATCCATGGGCAGGCGGCCCTGCTGGGTGAGCACGCTGTTGTAGTGCTTGGTGCGATCAAAAGTGGAACGGGTAAAGTCGCCTTTCATGGGGACACTCCAGGATCAGTTGATATAGAATAGGCCAGCTTCAAGGCCGAAGCGAAGGTAGTCGCCCAGGACGGTGCGAAGGTTAGCTTCGCGTTGGGGCTGCTTGAGAAAGCTAAAGACGCCCATTTCTGAGCCGTCGGCTGCGCCTGCGCGGATTTGGCTGGGGCAGATTTGGCTGAGCTGGCTGTAAGCGGGGTCGCCGTAGTTTTGGGCTGTAAAGCTGGGGACGATTTGGCGGTGGGTGCGATCGCTAATTTCCGCGCTTTCTGCTGCGGTTAGCGGACTGGCCCGTTCCTTTTGTGCCAGCTCTAGCCGGGTTTCTGTTTCCAAATCGGGCTGACACCGATAGCGCCTTGGGGTGCGTGAGCCAGGCGGCACGTAGCTAAAGCGAACGCAGCCCACCTGACGACGCTGGGCAATGGCCTGCCCGGTCCAAATCACTTCTGAGCCGAGGGCAAAAGATTCTACATAGCTTGCGCCGAATAGGGTGGTGCGCTTGAGTGTGGTGACTGGGGCGGCTTGGGATGGGGATGGCGCGGCGATCGCCGCGCCCACGTCTAAGAGCCCCAACCGTTCTACCGTTTGGGCATCGTTTTCTGTGGCTGTAAACGTGAGTGGACTGGGTGAAACAATCAGCAGCCGAGTATCGACTGGGCCTTCATCTACCGCGCCAATTTGCATCGTGGCCAGCTCGGGAATGAGCTGAAAGGCGACTGCCAAATCAGCCTGTAGGGCGGCCAGGTCGTTGCTGGCAGGCACTGAGATTGTGCCGTCGGTGCCGTCAGTTTGGACGACTCGAAACTCTCCGCCGGGTAGGGGAAAGGTGAGTGGTGGGCTGAGCCAGATTCGGCCTGCTGAGGTCGCGTCGATAATGCTGTCGTTTACCGTGAGGGCTGCCAGGGTTTGGGGCAAATAAACAGGGCCTGTGATGCTGTGATCTAGGCAGACGGTGAGGCGGTTGTTGGTTTGTTCTTCGTCTTCTGTGGGTAAGGCCACGATTCCGCCTTGATCGGGCACTAGGGTGCAGTGGGCGACGCGCAGGCTCTCCAGATTGCCGGGCTGAATGGCCAAGCGCCCTTCAATCAGCAGTCCATCTAGCGTTAAGCGGCCCGGATTAACGTCGGCAAAGTCTGCGGTGCCTTCTACCGACAGATTTCCTAAAACATGGGCCCGGCGTTGAACGGGGATCCATTGTTCTATGTTTCTGATTTCTCCTGCATCGGGGTGAGGCACTAGAGGCCATTGGGCCGCCATGATGACAAGCTCACTGCCTGCGGGTATCTCAAGGGTATCTGCGCCTGGATCGTAGGTTTGATTGTCCATGAGGAGGATGGCTCCGATGGTGTTGGGCGGTTGGGTGTTCCAGAGTGCGATCGCCTCAGCCAAATCCGCCACAATAGTTTCGCCACCCACAGCTGTTGCCTCTCGGCTAACGCCTACCTGCCAAGTCACCGCACTGCTAAGGGCCTGAGCGCCAGAGTCTCGGCGGTTGTAAGGGCCACCGCCGACATCGCCGCTAAAGCCGTAGGCATAGCTCACCCACAGATTCTTAGGGATGGCAGTTCCCTGGGGAAGGGCTAATCGGCCTAGTTTAGGGTCGAGGGCAATTCGTCGAGTCGTGTCAGGGCGCTGCCAGCTAGAATCAGCTGCTGCTGGCTCGCCACTAAGGTCACAAATGAGCAGGTCGGCGGCGGCGATTTCATCCCCGTCGATAAATACTTCAAAGGTGGGCTGCACGCTTAGGTATTCAGTGTTTGGCGTCTGACTATTCGCCAGGGCTTCTACTTCGTCGTATAGCGGGCGACGGCGTAAGGGTGCAGGCACGTTAATTTCGCTGGACAGGGTCGCTGTGCCTACTTCAGGCGTAGGCGAATTGAACAGAGGTAAGTCGCGGCCTAGGGGGTTGATCCAGTACAAACCCTCTGTGCCAGGGGCTGGACTATTAATAACCGGGCGGGCCTGCACTTGGGGGAGCGGGTAGGCCTGGAGTCGCCATAAGTGAATGCCGATGTGAGGAATATTGTAGCGGCCTCGGCTATTGTCAATGTGGCGCACTTCGGCGGTATGGAGAGCGGTTTCAAAGGGCGTATTGATCAGTTCTAACGCGTTGGTATCGCGTAGATCAGGGGTGCGGTAGCCCTGGGGGCGAATGTGGTTACTGTACTGGTTCCATTCCAGCCGTTGGAAGTATTCGACGGCGCGGGCGGGCCAGTTGGTGACATCGCGGGCGAGCTGTTCTAACACGGTGAGGGTGCCTTTGCCCTGTCGATAGCTCAGCGTGTTGGCCACATAGGCTCGTTGGCTGTAGGTGCCTTCAGCGGTGCCTTGCAAGGGCTTGACGCTGAGCAAATCGCCGATATAAGGCACGACCCATTCCTGGCAGGTTTCTATAAAAGCGTCGTCGTAGAGCTGGTCTACGTCGGCTTCTAGGGTCAAAAACTGCTGTTCGATCAGGGCCATCAGGGCCCGCAGCGCCTCTGCTTGGGCGGGCTCATTGTCTCTGAGTTGATACAGGGCTGGGAGGAGCTTATAGAGGCGGTCTTGGACGGGGGGTTGATTGGGGATGGTCTGATTGGGGGTGTTCTGATTGGGGATAGTCATAGTGCGATCGCCTCCAGCTCAATTCCAAAGGGATTAATCAACAGCAGTTCTGTTGCCACAATCGGTGGGCTTTGCTTGGCGTCCCATCGGGCGATGTCTGCGCTCACGTAGGTTTCGAGTCTCTCTGCGCGATCGCTGCGATGGAGCAGGTCCAAATCAACCGCAATGACGCCAGCGACGGGCTGAATCAGGGCAATGACTTCGGCGGCGCTGACGCCTTCGCCAAAAGCGCGATGGGCAAAAGAAAAGGCGGTGGATAGAACGGCGATCGCCTGCTCTTGAACCTGTTCAGGCAGATAGCGCTCGTCTATTTTTAGCGTTGCTTTGACATTAAAAGTGCGAGGTGAAAACGTCGCTAGGGTAAAGAGCGGCCCTGGATCACGCTGGGCTTGAATAGCGGATTTTAAGTTTTCATAGGTCTGTGAGTCTGAAGAAACTGGATCGCCGTTGGCGGCGGCAATGGTGAGGTGTATCTGTTTGGTGAAGCCATCCCAAATGTCTACGGCCTGCGCCTTGCCAATGCCCGCAAAGGCGGCAGCAAAGTCTTCGTAGTCTTGCCGGGAGACAATTCTATCGAGGGTGAGGACAGTGAGTGGGGCGTTGTTGCGAGCGTTGCCCAGTTGTTCGGGCGATTCTGCGCCGGTTGCGGAGAGTAAGTTGGTAACGGTTTTGACGCCGAGGGGTTTCTTTTTCAACAGCGTCAGACTGTCGGCGGGGACTTCGCCCTCTAGGCCAATGCCGCTACGGTAAACAGCGGTGACATTTTCAGTGCCCGTGGGCAGTCGGCTACCCTGACGGCTATCGCCAAAGGTGACCTGGGTGGTGCCGTCGTCTTCGAGGCGAACAATGTAGCGTTCGGCCTGGGGGGCAAGGCCGTAGAAGGCACGAGATTCTTCCCAGAGAATGTTATTGACGCGCACGACCAGGGAGCTAGCGCTGCCGCTGGGGGTGTTGGCGCTGGTGTAGGTGAGTGGTGGCTTTTTGATCTGGAAGGTTTGGTAGGTTTTAGCACCGTCGCCGCTGCCGATGACTTCGGCGATGGTTTCGCCATGGGTGGCAAGCACAACATTGCCATAGAGCGTAACGCTGTTGCGAACGTAGCGGTACTGAAGTCGCTCTTGAAAATAGAGGGTGGTATTCGTGCCTTCATGAACAATCTCTTCGAGCATGGCAACTTCAGCGACGGTAACGTTTCTAGCGTCTTCTCGATTGCCCTGAATGAGAATAGGCTGATCTTTTTCCCAGCCGATAACGAGGGTTTCTAGCTCAATGGATTGAACCCCTGTCGGATCGGTCGTGCCACTACTCAGATCGACAGCCTCTAGCGGTGATGCAATCGGCAGTTGGGCCAGCTGGAGCTGTTCACTTTGCGCGTAGACCGTGGTTTTTCGCACCAGAAAGCTGTTGGATTTGTCAGCGGGCTCTAGGCTGTTGCCCGATTTGTTAGTGAGCGTTAGCCCAGTGGATTTGCCGCTGAGACCATAGTCTACGAGCGATCGCTCAGCGATGCTCTCAACTTGAAAAGGTTGCTGTGTGCTGCCGTTTTCCAACAGAATCCAGCTCTCGGGTGTCATTTCGCTCAGGCTGCGTTCGAGATAAATATCTTGTTCTGTGTATGCCTTGCTTTGAGAGTTTTCCCATACGGTGCGAGGGCCAGCGGGGGCTGGAAGGGGGGCATCTGGAGAAGCGATGATGTCATCCAGGGGGGATGACGGTGGGTTGATGGGCGTATCCCACGAACTTCTGTAAGGATCGTTGGCGACGCCACCACGGGTTTCATCTGGGACGGGCAGGGTCTCATGTCGAGGCGCATTGTGGCCGAAGCAGTTGAGCTGCTGCCTAAAGATAAAGATGCCCTGGTCTTTGGGGTCTGGTGGTAGGGAGGGATTGGCGGCTTCTGCCACAAATGCCTTGGGCGACCATTGGTTGGTGGTGAGCAGAGCCTGTAGACTGCTCTCCCGAATGGGTTTGTTGAGTTGTTCCTGGGCCCTATTGCCAGTGAAGTCGAGGGTGGTGGGGACCAGCGTGTAGAAGGGGAAGGCGTAGAAGAGTTGGGCGAAGAAAAAGGTGGTGGGTTTGGGGGCGATTGCAAAGTCAATCTGGGTTAAGTTATCCGCAGGCTGTTGGGTTACCTGCTGAATGGTTTTCACTAGCGTTTGGGTGCTTTCATCTGGCTGACGACCTACAAACAACAGCCGTTGACCCACTTTTAAGTTTTGATTGATGCCTTGAAGGTAAATCTGTTCGATGGCGAGGGCGGTGATGTTGCCCAAGTCGGCATTTGGCGGCTGGCCAAGGAAGGTGAGATCGGCGATCGCTTTCAAATCCGCCTCATTCAGCAGCTCTGCTAAATCCGCATCCGCTGTCCACAGGTACAGCTGATTACCCTGAAAAGCGAGATTCTGTGGCTGCGTTAGTCGAGGACGCAGTTTGTTCCACTCGGACCGAGCTGCAAATGCATGGGTAGTTTCAAAGGTTTGTGGCAGCTCGCCCGGTCCTGGAATGCTCAGTATCTGAACGCTTGCTGGAATCGGGACTGTATCAGGTGAGCCGGGAGAGGTTTCTACGGTGAAGGCCAGGTATGTACTAGCGGCCACACCCGGATTTAGCTCGTAGCCAATGGCACGGGCCAGCTCTAGTACGGAGCGGCGTTCTGTGGCGGTTCTGAGATAATTCTCATTGGCGATGCGCTCTTGGTAAAAGGTGAGTACGTCGGCCACGATGCTCCAGGCATCGAGTAGGGCGAGGGTTCCATCGTCTGGTCGTCGCGTTTTTAAAGCTGCTAGGGTGGGGCGACCAGGCAGTGCGGGCCGGGTGAGCTGAGCAATCAGCTGCTCCATGAAGGTGCCGTAGGTGCCTAGCCGGTAGCGAATCTCTAGGAGGCCGGGGCGATTGGCTCGTGAGGGGGGTGTGGGCAGGTCATCACAGCAGCTACAGGTGTCTAAGGCCGGATCAAGAGAGAGATTGGGAGCGAGCGCGTTGTTGTTCATCGGGAGCCCTCCATCAAAAACTCAATGCGGCCGTTTTCGGGGGCGTTGGGGTCGTTGTCGAGCCGGGCAATTTCTAGCCGGTCGAAGGTGATTTCGCCGTTGGCGAGTTCGCTGTTGGCGGTGCGGCCCCAGCGTTGAAAGCGGTGGCGTTTGGTGTTGCGTTGGCCTTTGCGATCGCTAATATCCACCCACTGCACCCCTGGCAAGGCCATTGCCGCCGCAATCACCCGGCTCAGATACACGGGTTGCCCAAAGGTGAAATGGTCGGGATGGAAGAAGCCTCGCTGACCGTCTGGCCAGTCTCGATTGCTAAAGAGTTTGAGCAGAGCGGCTTCTACATCGCCAGAAAAGTAGCCGGGCGATAGGCACACGCTAAAGCGAATATCGAGGGAGACAAACTGCGGTGCACTGATTTCTAAGTCGTATCCGGCCAGTCGATAGCGATCTAAAAAAGCGCGAAATTCTGTTTCAAAAGCAGCATCTATGGGTCTGCCCCCTTTGCGATCGACGGTAATGAAGTAGGTATACCAGCTGCCGGTCCATCGACGGGTTGCTCGGGCCTGCTGCACGTCTGGGTGGCGCAGAGAAATGGTGGCGTAGTCTGCTTCGGTGACGGCGCGCTGCTGCACGCGAAAGGCCTGCGGTGCGTCGAGTTTTACCTGGGCGATGGCTTCGGGTGCGGTGCCGCCAGTGCCAGGGAGGCGGTTGGAGACGGCGGTGATGCCTGCTAGCGGGAATACGATATGGGCGATCGCCTCTGCGCCGAGATTGCCCGCTCGCCCATTTCCGACCCGATAGGTGGCTTCAAACCGGCTGAGCGGCACGGGTTTTTGGCCAAAGACGCTGTCGCCAAACCGTAGGGTGGCCCGGCGAGTTTCATCGGGTTCTACGACAAATCTTTCATCGAAGCGATCGCTATTCAACAAATCATGCGCCGCCTGCCAGGTCGTTCCATCAGACTGAGTCAGCAGTACTGCTGGCAGCGCCTGACGAGGATTTTGCTGTAAATATGATTGGGCCGATTGACTGGCGGCGCTACGGGGGGCAAATGGCGCTGCGTAGGTGATATTCTGAGCGTCTAGCCGAGGGCGATACCGAATCCCTTGGGGCACGATAGCTGGAATGATTTCAGGTGCATCAGACGTTTGTCCATGATCAGCCAGCACGATGTTGCCGCGCACCGTGGCCATATCATTCAACAACTCACTGCCAATCTCTTTCGATAAGCACAGTGAAAAGGTCAGGGCATCTTCTGGGTGCCAGCGAATTTCGACCACGGGTTGTTCTGTGAGAGGGTCGCGGGTTAGGCCTCCAGCCGTGCGGCTACCCGCTTTATTTTCAGTGGCTTCCGGATGCACCGCTGTCAGCCGCACGGCCTGCCGGTGGGTAATGTCTGCATCTTCGATTCGGCCCGTTTCAGGACTGCGAGATTCTTCGAGGACTAAAATGTCGCCGGGGCGCAGGTGTAGCCGATTGACCGCATCATCTTGTAGGGTGGCGTGGGTTGCACCTTTGGGCAAACAACAGTTCTCGTCGCTCCAAGTGTAGAAAGTAATGGTGTTGTGGCCAATATAGCTGCGCAGGGGCTGCATAGACTCGAAGCCTTCGGGGCGCTGTCGGATCACGGCTTGGTAGGGGCGATCGCCCGCCACTAAAACAGCCGGTTGTCCAATGACGCGGCCAAAAAATGCTGTGCTTTGAGGAATGAGTAAGTCATCTACCTCGGTCTGGACTTGAATCCAGGTGCGGGCATTACAGCCCTCGTGCATCGGGTAGTTCAGCAGTTTGGCATGGCGACGCACTGAGGCTCGCTGTCGGGCAGTGCCCAGGTAGGCTTCAGTGGCCGCCGCGTCCTGATAGTAGCTGAGGTGGTCGGCGGCGTAGGCAAGCACTTCTACCATTGCCACGCCAAAGTCAGCCGGATTGCGCTCAGTCCACGCCGGTAGCGTAATCGAGAGCCGGTCGAGCATGAGCTGCCGGAAGCTGGCGTAGTCTTTGGCCAGATAGTCGATTTGGGGCTGGGGATAGGTCGGTGGTGGGCAGTCGTCTGGCTTAGGGCAGTCGAAGGGGCTGGGGCAATCGACTTTAAAAGAAAATGTAATGTTGGCTAGCTGAGGATCGAGCGGTGGGGTGAAGCCAGTGGGCAGAGTGTCGTCGCCCGAAGCGGTGACCAGGCTGAGCTGATAGGCGGAAAAGTCTCCCCATTGGGTGACAGAGATTTGTAGGGCGTTGGGCTGTTCGGGGAGGAGGCTTACGTCTGTGGCCTGGATGTTTTGGATGCGGGTGCCGCCGGAGATCGTGATGTTTTGAGGGGCGATCGCACTCGTACTATCTGCTAGGGTCGGCGCACCATGAACAAAGTACAGCACCAAGACTGTCTGGCCTTCAGCCACCTCTAGGTAGTCAATACCGTTCAGCTTGGGCGTGTCGTCCGGGTTCAGCGTATCGCGGACCTGATCGCGCCGCCGTCCGTTTTTGCAGAAGTATTGCATTAGCCAATCCCCCGCTCAAAGCGATCAATCCGGCGTTCTTGGGTGCGCCGCACAACGTAGCGAACCACGACCCGCAGCGTTGCGTCTTGGCTCGCTACGGCTACGTCTTCTAGCTGAATGACTTCTCCTAGCCACTGTTGCAAAGCTCCCTGCACCATAAACTGTGTGGCGGTGGCTAGCTCATCGCTATTGCCCGCAAACACCAGCTGCAAAAGCCCGCTGCCAAAGCCAGGCCGATTCACGCGTTCACCTGGCGAGGTAAACAATACCTGCTCGATTAGATCGCGGATATGCTCATCACCGCTGGTGGTGGCCGTGCGCTGCTGGGCGTTGATGTGGAAAGGAAAGTCAAAGGGTCTGTCGCTAGGTTGTTCGCTAGACATGGCTACACTCCCTTCACTCGAATTTGGGTTAGCACCACATTGGGTGGGCCCTGGGGAATTTGTTCAACGCTTTGGCAAATGCCTGTGCTGGTTTGTAAAATGACCGGCTGACCATTTACCCGTACGCGGGTGGCTGGCACCGGCCACTGCACGGTTACGCACGGCTGAGGCTTGGTTCCAGCCGGAATCGGAATTTGAAATGGGCAGCCCCCCACGGTATAAAGATCGCTTACTGTCGCTACAAACTGACCGCTGACCTTTACCCGCACATTGCCAGAAGAGATTGTGACTGGCCCACTATGCGGACACATCACCGTCGCGCCCGCATGCAACAAAAATCCACTCATCACACGACCTCCAATGCGCCATTATTGACGGAAACCTGCGGCCCGGTCAGCGAAATCGTGCCGCCCTGACCATTGGTAATTTCGATGCCCTGGGCCGTCATCGCAATCTTCATGCCCAAGGTGGTTTCAATGGTGATGCCCCCTGCGCCGGGTAAATCGTTAATGGTGAGACTGCCTGTTTCTGTTTTCAGCACCTTCATCGCTTCTACGGCTGGCACAGCAGGGGCTTCGCCCAGTCCCCAAAAGCATCCGGCCCAAATCGGGTAGTCGGGGTTTCCCCCTTCAAATTCCACCCAGACGTTTGCCCCCGTGGGTGGCAAGGTGAAAAAGCCCACCTGCGGCCCGGCAAAAGCTACACAGGGCATTGCCCAGCTGTTGCGATTGTCTCCATAAACGGCTGGTACACTTACCTGCAACCGCCCTTGCTGCTGCGGATCGGTATTGTTTTCTACCTTGCCCCGATACTTACCAAAAAACTGTTTCATGCGATCGCCTCCTTCACACCCTGACCACTGGCAGCACTGCGCCCGTGCCTTCTCTGGCTAGTGTAAATGTCTGTTTGTAATCCTCACGGGTGATGGTGTGTGTGACTTTTTTGACATAGTAGGTCCCGCTGTAGCTCAGGCCCACGCCACGCACATCTACTAGCGATCGCGCTTGTAAAACATTGCCATAGCGCAGGGCGCTGAGTTCGCCTTCGGCGGTGACCACATCTCGGGTCGAAGCATCAGCTTCTGCTTGAGCTTGGGCAAAGGCCTGCGCGGCACTTGTGCCAGTCGTCCTAAGCGATCGCCGCCGCGCCGTCAACAGATTGCTTAAATCCGGCGGGTTCCGAGAAAGGGCTGGTAACAAACTCGACAGGCTAAAAACTGGTAGCACAGTGTCGGTCAGACGATCTTGTACCTGTCCAGAAACACCGGTCGGGCTCAAACTGTCATTTTTGAAGCTCAGGCTTTCTATATTGCTGTTTGGCCCTAGATTAAACGACAGAGCCTTTTGTGGTAGGCCTTGGCGAATCAGCGGCCCCCAGTAAGCCGTATTGGTTCCTGGGGTGGGGCCAGGAGAGATAAAAAAGACATAGTTGTACCGCTCGGCTATCGCTTGCAAGTACTCCAAATCACTGCTTTGCTGCGTTGGTACTCGTTCTGTTGGCACAGGTACATCGAGTGTTGGCGGTGAGATCACCATCGGAATGAGGCCGTACTGACTGTAGTTGGCGATAATCTTGGTGGCAATGACGGCTTCAGACTGAGCGGTGTGTTCCTCATTTTTTTCTTCCTGGCCCATCATAATGCCAACGTCTAATCCGGTGAGAATGAAAGTAGAGGTGCCTGGATCATCGCCAGGAGAAAACTGTTGCTGGGTAATGATGCCATCCATTAATACTTGGGGGACTAACCCTAAACGCACCAAAACAATCACCCTAGAAAACGATTTGAACTGGGGGTTTTGCATGAGTTTGGGCTCCAGAAAACTGGCCTGGTCTTGCCCCACTTTAAAGGTGATTTGAAAACCTGAGTGCCCCTCATCGCTGTGAATAATCTCTATCTTGCCAAGCGCTTCTGTCGCCGCCCTGCTGGCCGGGACGGGCAGTGTTTTACCTGCCAACAAGGTTAAGTGAATGCCAGAGAGATTCATGATTCAAATTCCGGTGGGCTGAGCAATAGAAATATCTAGCTTGCGCCCAATCTCGGCTGTTAGCTCGGGTGGATTCATCGCATCATTCGCGTCGCAAATTTGCCAGAACTGTTCTGCATCGCCAAGCAATCGCGCTGCCATGAGATCTAAGCGATCACCAGCGGCGACAGAAACCGTTGCCAACACCAGCGCGTCCTTCGCCGAGGGTAAAAAACGCCGCCTGACATAGGCAACCTGTTGCCCAGATGGCAGCGTAGAGATAGCGGTGTCTAAGGAATAGTATCGACTGTTAGGCTCAAACATGAGGGTGCCTAGTATAAATAAATAGAACAATGATCAGCACACGCTGCAGGCCTACTCAGCCGATCGCTCACGTTACAACAGCGTCACGTCACTCCCCGCGACGGCTGACAAATCGTCAATTTGACCTAGCCTAGCGACGGTTTCTTTCACGATTTGATGCGCTAGAAAGAGATGATAGCCCGGATGAGTAATGGTGAGATCGTTATAGCTTAGCACGCGCAGTCCTAGGCTAACCGTGGCCCGAATGGGATTCAACTTGGCATCGTAGGCTTCCTCCGTAATCGAAAATGTCGTAATTCTGACGGGCAACACTCGCTTAACACCCCAGATCAGCAAAGTAAACGGAGCCTGGGGCGGAGCCACTTGTATTGTGCCTAAAGATAACAGCACCTGATTGGCAATAATCAGTGCACTCTTGGGATAAATCAGTGTCTCTAGGGCGGAAAGCTGCGGGTAGATGCCATTGGTTTGCGCACCAGAGTCTCCTTTCTCTAATGCGTCTATCGCATCTAGCTTGACTTCGATCGTAATCGATTCAACCGGGGCTCCTTTTAATCTCAGGGGTTCTGTAAAGTCGCTGGCTTCTCCGGTAGATTGCACCTCTAGGCTGCGAGTCATGGTGACTGGATTGTATTGAAAGGGAATGACTTTAGGAATAGGGGCTAATAAGTCAAACCCTACAATGGCACCTTTTAACAGTCGAGGAGATCCCGGAAATGTTGTCATATTTTATACTTCAACTCCACAACATTATGGGATATGGGCTGCTGTAGGATCGAGAATTAAATAATCTGGCCATTTCAACCAGTCATCCCGCTTTTCGAGAAGGCTATTGCCTACGACTACGCTCAGGGTTTTGTGCTCGGCGTATTCGATGATTAAGCGCAGTCGTTCGCTTGCGTCGCCATAGGCGTTAGCAAAAAAACAACCGACATATAAAAGTGGATGTTATTCAATCCTCGCTCCTTAGACGCCTGTGATGCTAGATAACTCGCTAATCATATAAAAGGAGTTTCGTTCTAAGGTTATCGGTGCTACGAATGTAATACTTTCGCATAAATCTTAGTGAAGGTTTATGACTGAGAAAGTATTTAGCTAACCGTAAGATTATCTGCTAGGGCCAAATAAATTGCTTGGGCAATGGGTCTGGCTAGCTGATGACTGTCTTGCCTCGAAGATGACGCTATCGGTACTACAATTGCTTCGCGCTGCAAGCTATCGATTTGGCAGTCCTGGCCGAGCACTAAGGGTGTGGACTGGCTCAGCAGCTGGGTAAGTTCTTGTTGCAGCGCATGAATAAACATTGAGCTATCCGCGATGTTGATATCTTGTAAAACAACGTGTTGAATATTTAAGGTTAGCTCGGTGGCTGCGGGCTGTACTATTTGTCTGGTCTGGGATAGGCCAATTTTGTCAGGAGGTATTTGTAGCATAGGCGCAGGGTGTTTTTTGTCGTATCTTCCTACGATTGGTTAAGCACTAGGTCAGAATCTCTAGATAGCGAGCGATACTCAACTCTATCACGGGCGATTCTGTTAGATCTTTTCTATAGCTGCTTCTATTAACGACAGGCCCAACTATGAGCTGGTGACATGAGTAATTCGCTTGCGATCGCAACCATTACAGCCGTTTTAGAAACGCGACTTGAGGCCCTACTTAGCCGCAACGGGTTGAATGGCTTGGGTGTCACATCAGCGCATCCTAACAACAATCCATCACCGGGCATTTATATTCAGCTGTATCGAATCGCACCTAATCTTTCTGGCTATACGCAAGATTTGCCCACCCGTCGTAGTCAAAGTGCTGCTGTGGTGACAACCCCTCAGCTAATTATTGACCTCAACTATCTTTTTACTTTTGTCGGTGATGCCAATACCTACGACACCGAGCGGTTAGCTGGACTGGTAATGACAGAATTTCATACGCGCCCTATTTTGAGCCGTCAAGAAGTGGGTAGTTATGTAGATAGTTTGAATGGCGGCGACGTGCTAAGCGATACTGACTTGGCAGATCAGGCAAGTCCAGTACGGTTGACACTTTTGCCCCAAACTACTGAAGATATGACCCGCATTTGGGGATTGTTAAACCAGTCTTACTATGGGCTATCGGTTACCTATCAGGCCGGTCCCGTGACATTAGAACAAGCCCTTCAGCCGACAACAGCGCTACCCGTCACCCAGCCCAGCCTACAAACGATTGCCCTCACCGCACCCAAAATTACTACCCTTCGCACACCGGAACGCAACCAGCCCATTGTAGAAATTGGACAGGCTTTAATCATTCAAGGGCGTGACCTGGCAGGCGAGAGTACCTGGCTGAGGCTAGGCTCACAGCTGATTGAGGTGCCCGCTGGCGATCTACGCGGCGACGAAATTACGCTGCCTATTACACCTGCTTTGGGCTTAGCCCCAGGTGCTATCAGCCTGCAAGTTGTTCATCAGGTCCCTGTGAGAACATCGCCTGCCGTGGAATATCGCATTGCAGCTCAGTCAAATACAGCGGTATTTGCGCTGCTCCCCACAGTCTCTTTATCCAGCAATACTTTAAACGCTGCTGACAACCCAATGACACTGAGTTTGTCAGTGTCGCCAACACCCAGCGCTAATCAACCGGTTGAACTGCTGCTAGATGAAGATAGCGATAACGGTCAGCATCGAGTCGTTACCGAGTGGCAGCTGGTCGGCAACACCGTGGAATTTACCTTTGAATCGCTGCCAGTGGGGCGATGGATAGTGCGCCTGCGGGTCAACGGTGTGCTGAGTTTGCTACAGCCAAATGGGTCGGGAGATTTAGGTCCAGCGGTTACCGTTTCATGAAAGAGGAGTTTGTCCCTAATAAACAACAAGACGAGCAGCAGGCGCTCTCTCAGGCGATAGAGGGATTGCAGCAGTGGTTGACCTACGCTGCCAAAGCCAGAGAAACAGCCGCCGAAAACAAAGAAACAGCCTCGCCGCCTTGGCCCTTACCCATCGCGCCTGACTCGGCTGTATTTCGAATACAGCAAGCTTTTGACCTGTCAGATTTCGAAATAGGCGTTATTTTACTCGCCGTTGCTATTGAGCTGTACCCTCAGTTGGAAGCTGTCATTGCCCAGCTCAATCAACAGCTGAATGGACGCTCAGATCTTCATCAGCCAACCTTTAGCCTAGCGCTGTCGATCTTGCCCGAGGCCCACTGGGATGCGATTGAAAACAGCAGCCCCCTGAGACACTTTCGGCTGATTCGTCTTGGGCCAGGAGAGATTCTCACCCGCCGACCGCTATACATCGAAGAGCGGGTGTTGCACACGCTGATGGGCTTTGCCTCTCCCGACCCTCGGCTATTGAAGCGATTTATGCCGTTGCCCATCGCTGCCACTATCTCCCCTGCTAGTCAGGTATTAGCACGCCAAGGCCTGACCCGCCTGAACAACAATTCATACGCCATTTTGCAACTGTCGGGAAAAGATGAGGCAGCGCGGCGCGAGATGGCGGCCTACATGATGCAACAAATTGGGGTGAATGGTTTTCGGCTCAGGGCAGACTGGCTACCATCAGATCCGGTAGAGCAAATGGAACTTCTCCGGCTTTGGGCCAGAGAAACCGGGCTCAGTGCCATTGGCCTTTTGTTGGAAATGCCCAACACCCACTCACCAGAGCTAGAGCTAGCAGCCCTGGCATTTCTTGAAAAATGCCAGGGCTGCGTCTTCCTCAGCCGTTATCATCTTCAACACTTGGCCACCCGCCCTGTGATCAATATAGAAATTCCGGCCCTTACCTTCAAAGAAAGAGTCCAGCTATGGCAAGTCTCTCTCCCGGCAGCAATGCCCCTACCCGACGACAAAATTCAAACCATCGCCGCTCAATTTAGCCTGAGCGCTCAGGAAATCGCAGGTGCTGCGGACGAAGTCCGCTCTCACCTCGCTGCTCAAGCTTCTAATTCTCCAATGGATCCTCCCATCGATCCTTTACGCCTACTCTGGACCACCTGCCGCAAACGGGCCCAACCCCAACTCGCCCAGCTTGTTCAGCCTGTCAACGTTCAGGCCACGTTCACCCAGCTTGTGCTCCCAGAACTCCAGCGGCGCACCCTCCAGGCGCTGATCAGCCAGGTTCGCCAGAAAGCAAAGGTTCACCACAGCTGGGGATTTGCTGAAAAACATGCCCGAGGTGGTGGGGTGGCGGCTATTTTTGCTGGGCCTAGTGGTACGGGAAAAACAATGGCGGCAGAGGCGATCGCCCACGAGCTTGATTTGGACTTGTATCGGATTGATTTGAGTGCGGTGGTGAGTAAATACATTGGTGAAACTGAAGAAAACCTGCGCCGGGTATTTGATGCGGCAGAGATCGGCGGCGCGATTCTGCTCTTTGATGAAGCCGACTCCCTCTTTGGCAAACGTACAGAAGTGCGTGACTCTCACGATCGCCATGCCAATATTGAAGTGAGCTATTTGCTGCAAAGAATGGAGTCCTACGGAGGCCTGGCGATTTTGACGACCAATTTGAGAAAGTCGGTTGACGACGCATTTTTAAGGCGAATGCAGTTTATTGCTGAATTCCCATTTCCAGATGCCGCGATTCGCCAGCAAATTTGGCAGGGCATTTTCCCGGCAGCTACGCCCTGCGAAGGTCTCGACTTTGCCCAGCTAGCCCGGCTTTCCGTAGCGGGCGGTAACATAAAAAGCATTGCGCAAAACGCCGCTTACTTAGCCGCAGATGCAGGCCGTAGCGTTACCATGGCAGACTTGTTAGAATCCGCTCGGTTAGAATACATAAAGCTCAATCGCACTATTCCGCCTTCTGAAATTAAAGAGTGGCTAAGCGTGTAATGTAATATGAGCGTGTGATTTGATGTTTCATTTCAATCAGAGAGAAAAAGGATAGGGCAATGGGGGTGAAAGCTAAGTCACAGAAAAAGCCCTCGAAAAGACGAAAGAAATCGTCTGATCTGTTGCCGCGTTCACATTCTGCTGGTGAACAGTCGGCTCAGCAGTATGACCAAAAGAACGCTGAGCCGACAATCAGCAATAATGACGTCATCACGATTGCCGGTACAGTCTCTCTACTTGATTATTTGCAGGCGCTAGAACAGAGTCCGCCAACAAGCCAGCTGGCATTAGAAGGAGACCTTGGCAGTGGGGGCTTGGAACCCAACTTTGAGCAAGTAGCTGAACCAGCGGTCGAATCTCACTCAGCTTCACCAGTGAGTGAGTCAGATAGTGACTTAAATCAGCAGTGGCAAAGGGCGATCACCACACCTAGTCATTCGCTGCCGCAGCAGTCTGAGTTAGAAGCGAAGTTAGGAACGTCGTTAGATCACGTTGAAGTGCATGAGGGGCCAGTGGCGCGATCGCTCCTCAGCCATCTCAACGCCCGTGCGGCCACCCGAGGGCGTCATATTGTAGTGCCTTCTCTGGCAGTCGATGCCCTGACGCTCGCCCACGAAGTGATCCACACTCTGCAATCGAGCGATCAAAAGACGCAGTCAGACCCCGCTGAGAACAAATCTGATGAAGACCATTTCCTTCAAGGTGACTCTCTTCAGGGCGATCGAAATACTAACGAGTCAGCCGAAAACGACCTGCTCCTAGCCGCCGACGATCCCTGCGAGCAAGAAGCGGAATCACTGGCCCATCGGCTAACATCCTCAAGTAGGCAAACAGTCATACCTGTTGCCCAAGCCTTTAATCACAACCCAATTGCCCTGCGCCGTTCCACCCTCAGCAGTGATATTAGCAGCCCCCTCGAACCGGCTGATCTAGCCGATCTATCAGAGACAGCTGCCACCTTACCGCCACTCGGCCTAGAAGATTTAGATCATGACCCCGCAGGCGACGCAGAGCCGTCTGCCGAATCATCTATAGCCAGCGGCATCAGCAATACCCCCCGAGATGCTGAAGAGACGTCGCCTGTCGCGCCTGGGTTAGCCCCCTCCCGTAGACGCGCCGCATCTCGATCCGATCTTTCCCCAGAACTGGAAGAGACAACAGAAGACGCCAGCAGCACCGCCCGCCGTCAGCCGGACCGAGCCCAACAACCCTTAAATCCCGTCTCTGCTCAGACGCCTGCGCCTGACGCTGATACCCGAGCGGTTCAGCTGCCGCCTGTCACCGTAAACCGGCGAGAGCAGGTCGCCACACTGCTGACGAGCACTCAAGACCTTTGGGATAACAGCGCCAGGGCGGCAGAACGGCACCAGGTTTCACCCTGTACCGAAAATGCTACAGCCTCTGGCATGGCACCCTTCAGCAGAGGAGAACCACTCGCTGTTCCTGACACTGAGGCCCAGGTTGATCTGACCAATCCAGAACGCCCCGACGCCGATCGTGAGGCCCTCAGCCAGGCCGAAAATTTAGTGGAAAGGCAGCTAGGCCAGGTGCCCAACAATCGCCGCGCCCCTCACCCTGGCACCCTAGAAGCAGACCTAGAAGCCGAGCGCACCCGTCAGCGACGAGCAGTAGATACAGAGATTGCCGCCGTCTACAACGAACAGTCTATTGACACGCTAGATACGCCCACAGTGGACCTGACAGAAACTGCGGATCTGGCCAGAGCCCAAACCGATCAGCAGGCGCTGGACAACCAGGCCACGACTCAGCTCAATGAGCAGCGATTGCTTGCCCTTGCCGACCAGGGTGAAGGCCAGATGGCCCCTGAGAGCGATCCTACGATTGGTCATGATACCGAACTAAATGAATTAGAGATTCCCCAGATTTCATTAGAAACCATGATGGAAGACGTGGATCTCAATCGGATTGCCACCGAAGAGAATTTAGGGCAAGTAGAAATTGACCAGCTGGTAGTGGTGCAGGATGCGGATTTTGATACGACGCAGATGGCTGCGGAGGCGGAAGAAGAATCGCAGGCGTTGATTGAACAAAATTTGACAGCAAGTGATCGCACGCTCAATCAGCGGTGTCGGGAGGCGATGGGCGATCGCACTGCCCAGCAGCAGGCTGCCGAAAGAGAAGTGGGCCAGCGCCAAACCAACTGGGAAACCGACATCAGCGGCCATGTTGCCCAGCAAAGCGAAGCAGGCAAAGACCTGGTAACCGAAAAGCTAGAGCACGTCGATCGCATTAAGAGAGAGGCCGATGCAGAAGCGCAAGCCGCCGTCGAAGAGGCTCAGTCAGAAGCCGATGCGCAGTGGGAAGAAACTCAAGAACGCGCCAACCAAAAAGCAGAAGAAAGCGAAGACCAAAGCTGGTGGTCTCGCGGCATTGACTTTGTCACTGACCAAATCGAGCGTCTGGTCAGCTGGATTGAAGACTTCATTGACGCTTGCAAGGAAGTCATTGATTCCTTGCTCGATGTTGCCTCTGCCTTTGCACATGCTGTCGTCAATGCGGCCCACGCCACGATTACCGGCACCCTCGACTTGCTACGCGACGGTCTAGATATTATCGCTAATAACCTCCCTGGTGAGCTAGGCGAAATCGCCCAGGGCTATCGAGATGATTTGTTCGATTATTTGGATGAAATTCAAGAGGACGTCGATCAATGGGCCAACGACCTACATACCGATATTGACAAAACCATTGAAGACCTGCGTACCACGCTCCACGGATTACTAGATGACTTTGCCGCCGGGGTGCGGGCCTTCGGCGAGATGGTAAAAGACTTTTTCCAAGAAGGACTGCTAGCGCTGGTGAAGCGAGTGTTCCCTACCCTAGGAGAGTTAATAGAAAAAGGATTGGACTGGGCGATTGACTGGGCCGCTGAGAAGCTAGAAGACTGGCTCACCTTTGTCATGGACGTCACCGGGTTACAAAATCTTGAACAAACGCTCACAGAGCTTTACGACGAACGATTCTGCCAAGAAGAAACGCCCGAAGAGCGAGCCCAGGCCTGCGCAGAATTTGAGCGACAGGTAGAGGCGTTGCTCGGCTGGTTTGATGTGTTAATGCAGAGCCCTATGGCACAGCGGCTTCAGGCCATGCTCCAAGCCTCGCGAGATGAGCAGGCGGAAGAACAGCTGGGCGCACTCGACAACTTCTTTAGCTTTATTAGCGTAGCGGCCACTACTGTCAAAGGCTGGTGGGACTCGCTGAGCGAGATTGTTGGCGAGGTGGTTGACTTTTTTGGTGAAATTGCCGCGACGGTTTGGCATCATATTGCCACAGCGCTCGATATTGACGTTAACTTAGACCCGCTCGAAGCGCTGGCCGAGGGGCTCAATGCGCTGTGGCAAGAGATTGTAGAAGCGGCTAGCTCAGTACTTGACCCGCTACGAGAAGCCTGGCGCTGGCTGAAAGAAGAGAGTTTTCTGTCCCCTGTGTTTGAATTCTTTGCCAGCATTGGTGAGCTGTGGGATGCGCTGAGCCAACTGTGGAACAAGATTACAACCTCTGTCGGCGACTGGCTAGCCGAAGCTGCTGAATGGCTCTCTGAAACACTCTTCCCCTGGTTTGAACGTATTTTTCAAAAGGCAGGCCGTGCCCTGAACCGAGGAATCGATCGGCTAGCCGAGTTCGCCAATGGCCTAATAGAACAAATCGATGCGCTGCTGAATTGGGAGGCGACGCTAGAATCTCTCAACCGGCTGCTGGCCGTTTTGCGCAAGCTAGCTGCACCGATGCGAGCAATTTTGAGGGCCTTTAGTGACTGTCTGATTATGGCCCTGCGCTGGGTTGCCAACGTGGTCGGCAATCTGTTGCACTATGCGCGCGTATTTCTGGATATTACCGTGGGTATCGTCCAGGCAATTCTGTTTATCCCGATTGGCACTGTAGGCTTCTTAGCAGGCGCAGCCTGGCTCTATCTGGTGCCAGAGTGCTACAAGGGGCCAATTCTCAACTTTATTTTAGATGTCTTCATCCGCTTCATTGAATTTATCCCACAGCCCGCAGATTTTATGTTTGCGGCGCTATATCAGGGTGCACTGTCTTTCTTTAGAACGCTCCGCGAAGCACCCGACCAGAAAAAAATAGATGCCATGAATCTGTTTGCCAGCATTTTTGCAGGCAATGCCGAAGTAGCGGCAGGCTTTGCTGTTGGCCTATTAGAAGGCGTATGGGAGAGTACAGGCGGCACTGTTATCTTCTTGTTAAAGATTGTTGGCTGGCTGTTGATGCTACCCGTGAAACTGATTCAGTGGGCGGCTGGTGTGATGAGTGGTGAATCGTCGGAGACGGCTGACGCAGGCACTACCGGGACGGAATCCGCTGGTACCACAGCGCCTGAATCAGCATCGGAAGAAGCCACTGGTGATAATATTTCAGCAGCAGCAGTGCCAGAAACAACAACTCAAGCAGAGGTTGAGACTGAACAAATAGCGACATCCGCACAGACCACAGAAACAGATGTGGATACAGCAGCATTTGGTAACGAAACCACGTCAGCCGATGCTAGCAGTGAAACCTCCACTGCCGAATCTGTTCCAGAAACGCCCCCGGAACTATCGCAACTAGGAGAGTCTTTCCAGCGCATGATCAACGAGGGCTTTACCCGAGACGATCTGCAACAGCTGTTGGATGGCATGCGCCAAACCCTGACAACTATGGTTGGCAAGCTGGCTGAAGATGCGGCTAAGGCCTTGCTAAATGCGCTCACGACCGAAGGCAGCGCCTTTAAGATTGGTCGGGTGATGGGGATGGTCGTCGGCATGGTGGTGGTAGAGGTGCTGCTGGCGCTGTTTTCGGGTGGGGCCAGTGCGGGGGTAACGGCAGCGAAGGTGGCTTTGCAGGGGGCTAGGGGAACGGCAAAGCTAGCCAGCGTGGTGCGCAAGCTCCGTAAGGCGGTGCAGCCATTGCTTGATATGGTGAAGCAGTTGCGCCGTGCATTGCAACCACTGGTGAACCGGGTGAAAGGCTGGCTAGATAATGTATTGGCCTGGATTCGCAATATTTTTCGCCGGGCTGGCGGTGGTGTTCGGCGATCGCGCAGACCCAGACCAGTTCCCAGAAGCGCAGGCAGACCCGGCCCGCGCATCGATGCGCCCACTGGCCCCCGTCGCCCGCGCCAAGTGCCCCGTCGTCCCCGAGGCGATGCGCCCACCCCTCGTCGCCCACGCTCAGTCGGCCCACGCCAACCCGCCCGCCCCCGAACCCCTGATAGACCCCGCAGGCCAAGACGCCGCCCGCAGCGTGGCAGTCTTCGCTTTGTGGCAGAGCGGGCAGCGAGAACTGCTTGGCTGCGTGCTACGCCGCAGGCTCGTAGGCGAGTAATCAATGCTCGTTCGATGCGCAATTTGCTACGCCGTACTCCCGTTGCGCGGCCGCCAGGTGTGAGAGTTTCGATTACGATTGATCATCAAGGACGAGATCTGTGGCGTGTACGGGCGAGTGCTCGGAAGGGTGTACGGCGGGCAACGCAGCATCATGGACGCGGTTGGCGAGCACGTGGGGAAAGGCGAGATTGGTGGTACACCACCGCAGGTGATCAAGACCGGGTGCATCGCCGCGTCGTTGACAATCTGACGTCGAATCTAAACAATCGGGCGCAACGAATTTTGGAAAATGAACCCGATCCTCGTCAGATTCATCGTCGATTAGTGCCTGATATTCAACAATTTGAGAGACGTCCTCGACCTAATCTGTTGCAAGGAATTCGTTTGAGCATTAATGAAAATCAGTTTAGAGAAGGTCGTAACAGACGTAATCGTGAGGTGCTGAAATATCGATATACTATTCAACCTAATTCTAGTGAAGGTGAGATTGAAGCGGCTGTGCTCCCACGTCGAATGAGTCAAAATCCTACATATGTTCTAAGACATCATTTGCTTAGAACTGCTAGTCCGACAATCAGAAATTTAGGGCCGTATCAACTTAATCCTAATAATGTTGGAACCCCTGGACAAAGTCCATTTTTCCAAGTCAGGCCTAGTAGAGGATGGGCCTCAGATAGAATGCGACGGCAGCGGTGGCGTGCCTGTGTAAATCAAACTGACTACACCCTTGAGAAATATCGTTGGAACGAGGGTAGAAATCAATTTGTTAGAGGAGATGCGTCTATACAATCAATGGTGACAGACCGTGTACGACGGATGAGAACATATGTGAGACATCCTAATGTCAATACCCCACCTGCCTTTATAGCACAGCCAGAAGTAAACGCTATTCTCAGTCATAATCAAGGGCGTTCTCCAAGGCCAATGAGTAACTCCCTTGTGGAGGATGGTCGTGAGTCTACTTCCCATTTCCTTGAACGTCATATCTTAGGAACCGCTCCTGGGATTCAACATCCACATGAACTTGCTGTACGAGCAGTCTTTAAGCATATTCCTGGCACAAGCGGTTGGGTGCCTCTGCCAAATAGCTCGAGTACGGCCAGCGCATTTAGTTCCCTGTCTGTTTCCAACCGTGCCTTGAGCAGATTACATGGCCGATTAAGACAAGCTTGGTTGACAGAGCGAGATGCAATTATTCAGGCTCTAGATACATCTTCATTCCAAACGCACAGTGTTTTCTTGCCGCTTTCCGGCTTGTCATATACATCAGTCAAGAAACAGACTGGAGCTAGCCCTAGTAGTGGATTACCTCCTGGAGCCCCAAACGGTAGTAATGTTCCTTACAAATTACCCGCGTATCGTTATGCTAGCTCGGGCGGTATTGGAGTGAGAGTGTTGACTAACCAAGACTTACTTTCAGGAGCATGGTTAACTTGGAGTTCAAATAATTCATCATTAGCCAATCCTAGCCCAATGACAATGGTCAATACTCTCTCCAGAGTAGTTTTTAGAATACATCCTTCAGCCAGTCATCAAGGCTGGTTTATTGTAACAATGTTCCCTTCTATATAAAGAGCTACAAAATAATGCTTTGTAAAAGTGGGAAAAATTACTGACAAATTTTGAATGGCTTAAATAATTAGTTTTACTCAAATGTATTCAACACTAGAGAGCGAATGGTCAAAAATAAAAAAGAGTGCACACAAATGCTCGTCTGATGAACTAAAAACTATTGAGAAGCAAATAGCACTATGGCCTAACGCTATAAAAAAGATATACTGGATTGAGGATGTGGTGCACGACACTTGGTGGACAGAAGGAAGTGAAGATGATATTCAACCTTGGTTAAGCTTAGTTCGAACACTGCACACGGAGGCACATGAAGTTTATTCAATGCCTTTGAATTCAGCTTGGGAAAAGTTTGGATTTCCATACATCCAACGTTTAGAACTTGTGAGCGCAACTTCAATACAAGACGTGGAAAGAGTGTTTAGTCGTCTCCCCAATATTATTGACCTAGCGTTAATCGGAAACATAACTTTCAAGAGAAAAGATTGGCCACAATTCTTTAAGATACTTCCACCCTTGCGCAATCTGAATCTGAGGTTGAGTCATCTTGGCAACTCTGGAATTGAAGAGTTGGTAGAACAACAGTCAGAAAATTTAGAAAGTCTGAATCTGGAAAATACGTGGTTAGGGCTTAGTGGTCTCAAAAAGTTGAGTCGATGGCCTAAAAGAAACCAACTCAGGCATTTGAATCTAAAAAATAATCTACTCAATTTCAATAATTTAGTTTATTTAGACGACTCAAGTATATTATCTGGACTTCAGAAATTAGATTTGACTGGTTTGATGGCACCCGGAAATCAATTCCACTGGCTGAAAAGCGATTCTATAACAACACTCACCATAGAAGAAGAAATCCTACAAGGAAAAGCATTGAAGAAATTTGTTGAAGAATCTGATCTGCCTAATCTTCAGAGACTAAATGTTTGCAGTGGTCGGTCGATTGACTTGATTAGACAACAGATAATTGATCTGGGATGGTCGATTGAAGTGGAAAAGGCTACACCCACTTTCGAGTTTCTATAAATTAATTAATTATCACAAGGCGGCGCTGGCTCTTTTAGTCATGTTTACGCATATAATCACTCAGCGAATTGTTCAGCTTTTGCCGCACCTTGATAGGCTGGCTCACAGGTTTAGGTGCTGGATTGGGTGAGCTAACGCGAATTTCTAATTGCCCAATCGAAATGTTTACCTTCGGAGCCTGAAGTTTCTCTGTTGGCAAAGATGGACTGGTCATAGGCGCTGGTTGCACAGAGTCCAGTAAGTCTGCAAAATTCGGTTTTGCGGGTTCGACTACAGTGGGTTTTGGCTTGATTACCGGTGGTCTCGTTTCTCCTGGCTCACTTGTTACCTCACCTGGGATTTGAACAATTAATGGTTCAATGATTTCATTTGAGGGTCGATTTAGGCCGCCATCTCTTATGTCCTGAGTACTCGACTCATCAATGCCCAGCGGTTCAATCTGTTGAGTGAGCGAAAAGCTTTCACTGCCCGCTTGAGGCACCTTTTCAACCCGCCGAGTTTCAATTTTCTCGACGATGCGAGTGACCGCTTCAATTCGAGTTTGTGTGTTGAGTGACATGACCTCACGGACAGTCGATGGCGGCGAAGAGAGCGGTGATGTTTTCTGCTCGCTACGCTCAACTGGTTCGCTAGCAGCTATGGGCCCTATCGCTTCAGTAGGTTGAGTCAATCTCGGTAACCACTTGGTCGATGAATTTATGGGTGGAGCAGCTGGTGTTGTTACCGTCGCATTATCAGACGGTGATGTTTCTTCTTCCACCTGAAAGTCAGAATCTACGGCGACTGGGCTATCGGCAAATCGAGGCGCGATCGCAGGCCTCACCGTCTCCACATTCCCCAACGTTCTCCCTACTAGCCGATTCAAAAAATCCATCCCGCTCCCCTAAGCTCCCACCATCGCCAAATAAGACCGCCTACGCGCCGCACTCATCGCCAAAATATCCGCTTCCCGCCAGCCATAGGCCCTCGCCAACACATGCACCTCCTGTAACAGCCGCTGCGCCTGCGCCGCAATCTCTCGCCAAAAATAAGACACAATATCAAACAACAGTGACCACTGATGCTCGCAAGCCGGACAAGCCAGCGATAACAATATTTCAGCCTGAGGTGCCGCCGCTGCTAAGGCTGCTCGAAAGCTCACTTGCACAGCGTCTGGCAATGCCGCCCATGTCATGACTTCCTCGCGATGTGTCGCCTTCAGCAAGCACCGCTGCAAAATTTTCTGTGAGGCATCTTGCCCTACCGTTTCTCCGTTAGCCTGCTGCACTGCGAGTAAATCTTCACTGGTCGGCAACCGAAAAGTCAGCGTATAGCCTTCGACTTCAACCTCATGTTCCGTAGCCGGTAACCCCATATTTATTAGCATTGTCGGATCGCAAATATCACGGACTGACAGCAAAAACTCGAGCTGTTCTTGACAGGCAGGGCAGGCCGCTACTGACTGTAGCTGCGAGCCAAACGTTTGTTCGCGCAGGGTGAGTAACTGTAAGTCTCTTTGTTCTATTGATAGCTGGGTCAACTGCTCAGCTGACTGCGTCGGATAGGCGACCGTTAGCATTACTAGGGCTTGGTGTAAGGGCGATCGCCCTTGCCCCTCTTCCCAAATCGTCAGCAAATCGTCAGCGCTCAGACCAGCCATCCTTACTCAGGCTCATTGAAGGTATTCCAGTGGTTTACTCAGGCTCATTAAACTGAGGTTCAGTCGGCTCAGTGACTGCGTAGTCGCGCTCCCAGCCCTCGTTCTGTAGCGTCAACATTTGAATCGCCACCGCATTCGCACTCGCATCTAGCTCTGGCAGCGCCTGATATTCTGAGACCCAGCAGCGATAGATTTTGTAGGCAATGGCCAGCTGCCCAGCCTCGTTATAAATCTCTAAAATAATGTCTTTCCGAAAATCCTGTAGGGAGACCTCTGAGCCTAGGCCAGACCCATAATTCCACACCTTATTGGCCCACTGCTCAAAATCCATATCGTGGGTGACGCCTCGCTCTAGGGCTATGGGCTCATATTTACTTTGCCCTGGCGATTTGCGCACTGTGCTTGGGTCGCCGCCCTCACGGTGTTCTACGACTTCAGTGGTGCGCTTCAGTGCGCCGACCTTGCTCACCCCGGCGACATACCGTCCGTCCCATTTCACGCGAAACTTGAAATTTTTATAGGGATCAAATCTCCCTGCATTCACGCTAAATTGAGCCATTGTTTTTATCCCTTGTTGACTGCTAGCAACTGCTGAGCTGCGCTGATAAGTGAATCGACTTGATGCGATAAGACGCATCATCATTTGGGTGCATCTTGCTTCAGAGCCCCATTATTGGGGACGGGGGCCCTACACTTCAAGCTGTCCGGCGAGCTGTTGAATTTTGAGAATGACAAACTCAGCAGGCTTCAGCGGTGCAAACCCAACAACAATGTTGACAATGCCCAGGTTGATATCGTTTTGAGTGGTGGTTTCGCGATCGCACTTCACCAAATAAGCCTCCCGAGGTGTACTCCCCTGAAATGCCCCCTGCCGAAATAGATTTTGCATAAACGCGCCCACATTCAGCCGAATCTGAGCCCACAGCGGTTCGTCATTGGGTTCAAATACCACCCACTTCAGCCCCCGGAACAAACTCTCTTCGATATACAGCGCCAGTCGTCGCACCGGAACATACTTCCATTGAGACGCCAGTCGATCGTCACCCGCCATAGTGCGTGCACCCCACACCACCCGACCAGCTGCTGGAAACACCCGCAGACAGTTAATGCCCAAAGGATTCAGCTCACCGTTCTCTGCATCGGTCAAATTTACTGTTAGTCCTGGCACGCCTCGTAGCCCCGCATCGAGCCCTGCAGGTGCCTTCCAAACCCCTCGCTGCGCGTCGGTACGGGCAAATACACCCGCCACCGTCCCACAGGGTGCAAACGATTCTATTTGATTATCTTTGAGTGGATTGGGCTGCCTGAGTCGAGGAAAAAACAGCGCTGCGTAGGAGCTGGTAAGGCCCAAGCTTGCAAGACCGGTAGTCGTCCCATCCCCTTTCGCGGCATCCTTACTCATCCAAGTGCTAGGTGGATCAACAATATACATCGCCCGTTTTTGCTCACAGTAGCTCGCGGCACTTGCGATCAGGCCAATATCTACGTTGCCATCTGGGAGATAGGGCGGAATGCACAGTAAATTGAACAAATCGGTTTGCTCAAGGGCATATAGGCCTTGTTTGTTGGTAGAGGTGCCCGGTCCCGTAAAGTCATTAACATTGAGCGTGCTACCGTCTGAGCTTTGGTCTGTTAGAGCTACCCCAATGTGGGTGGCTGGTGTGTTGTCACCCCATATATTTTCGCCGATCGCGGGGGTAGGGTGGGTACCTGGGCGACTTCCTGGTAAGGTTCCTCTCACCCTTACCAGCATTGAGCCGTTGATTAGCACTTGTTCTACGTTGCGAGGATGATCGGGTTGAACAGAGACATTTCGGAAGACTTCAACATCGCCCGTACTGCCGTCGCGTACCGATAAATTGAACAAGATAGCCGCATCTGGGCCAATCACATCGTGATCAATGCGAGCCTGTAGCTGATTGCCCCAAGCCCCCTCTGTTGCTGCTTCTAGGTTGAGTCCATTGGCAGAGAGCCGCGCTTTGGTAAGAGGGGCGGCTTCACCGACCGCCTGATTGATGGCGGCACGCACGGTTTCTGCTGTGGCGTCAGGCAGTGCCGCTGCGGCTTCTCCTGCGGCAGCGACTGTTTCGGCGGCCTCAGTTTCAATTGCAGTTGGCCCAGCAAGGCTATTCACGGCATCTCTGGCCGCTGTGGCTACACTGCCTGCAACCGTCATCAGGCCCGCTGAGATCGCCGCCTCTCTATTCGCTTCAATGGCAGCGAGTACCGACTCCGGCGTTGCCCCATCAGCGCTGACCGCATTTTCTGCCGCTGTCGCCGCTGTATCGCTAGCACTTACACGCGGTTCATCGGTCTCTGCTGTGGCCACTGCCCTAGCCGCTGCGGCTACCGATGCAGGCGTCGCCGTACCACCCGCAATATCAGCATCGGCACCTGCAACAACAGCGACCACTGCTGCTGTTGCCTCAGTGTTAGCCGTATCTGCCACTGAATTTGCCGCATTTGCAATGGCTTGAGCCGCCGCTAAGGCCTCGACCTGCTCAGTCTCCGACTCAAAATAAGGGTGAAACAGGCGAACAATAACCGCTTGAGATCCCCCATTCATGTAAAAGTCTTTAACGGCGAAGCCCAAAGTACTATCTACCCACAATCCGCCAAACTGACGTTCAAAATCGCCGTAGTTATTAATCACTTTGGCGCGATTGACGTCACCGCGACTGCTACGACCAATAAAGGCCGTTACTGAGGTCGATACCCCCACCACTGTGCGAACTCCACTGGGAAGCTCTTCAACGTAAACTCCTGGATAGGTCGGCGCAACAGGCATGAGAAGCTCCTCGCTCTGACTACGCTACACGATATCTATTTTTTTACAGGTCAGTACTATTGCGCAGCAAAGCTTTGAACTTGTTCACAGAGCGCAATCCTCCGTTGCGCTACTCTAAAATGAACGTAACTACGGCACGGTGCACAATCAGGTGACACTTTTGGCTTGGTGCAAAAGCGGGTAACACTTTCAACTTAACTGTCAACTGGTTGCGGGTTTTCCTGCTGGATGAATTTGCCTGAAAGCCTTTAGATACCGGCATTTCCATAGATCAAGCCAAAAAGACCTTAGTCTTATTAGTCTGACAGTCTATAGGCATTGCGATGGCTCACGCTCAATCCAGGCAAGGGATTCCGACTCATTTGACCTTAGAACAGTTTGATGAATTTGTCTTACCCCACCTGCACACTGGCAGCCGAGGCCCTCAACCGAAACTCGCACTGCATGTGATTTTCAACTATATTTTGAAGCTGCTGTATCTGGGCTGTCAGTGGAAAGAACTGCCGATTGAAAAGAACGGGGAAGGGCGACCGGAAATCCACTACACCCGGATCTATGGTGCCTTTCGGCGCTACGAAGAGCATGGTTGTTTCGATGCCATTTTCGCAGGTTCAGTGTCGATTCTTTCTGTAAAAGGTCAACTCGACATCAGCGTAATCCATGGAGATGGGACGACGACAGCGGCCAAGAAAGACGGCGATAATCTTGGGTTCAATGGGCACAAACATATGAAGGGCGATAAAGTGGTGGCCTTCTGCAACCGTAACTGTAATGTGCTCGCGCCTTTTGTATCAGCGCCAGGGAATCGAAACGAGTCGCCGCTGTTGAAGGCAGCACTGCCACACGTGACCCGCATCGCCAAGCAGGTCGGCCTCGATTTAAGCCAGACGATGGTCAGCCTGGACGGGGTATACGACAGTCGGGCGAACCGGAAAGCCATTTTCAATCGCGGCATGGTTCCGAATATTCCCGAAAATCGGCGCGGCAGAAAGACACCTAAGCGTGGACGCAAGCCGATGTTCAACCCGGCTATTTTTAAAGAACGGTTTTACACTATCGAGCGAGTGTTCGCGTGGGAAGATAAGTTTCGGCGTTTACTCATTCGTTTCGAGCGCATCAGTCGGTTGCACTATGCCCTGAAAACCCTGGCTTACACGATGATCAATCTCCGACACTTCTGCCGGAACTAAGGACTTCGTTATTCATCTCAATTTTAGGCCTCGGCGAGAGAGCCCTAAAATTGTCGTGCTTTGAAAATACAAATATTGGCACAAGTGGCAGGAAAACTATCACAAACACTTTCTTCTACCTAGCCGAGTTCTCAACTATCCTCTATTGTTGAGAACTCGGCTTCAAATCTACACAAAACCCGCAACCAGTTGGCAATTACTTCTTTTTGCGACGGAGCCTGGGTGACGACTATCTGAGCCTCCTACATTTTTTTTCAATCATCGGCAGTTTCTACGCTCTCGGATGTTCCAGCGGGTGGGCAGGAGTCCCGCAGAGTTGCTCACTAGCCAGCCCCATCAGCATTGACTCGAACTGCTAGGTTTCAAGCGGTTCCACAGAGCATAGCAATTGACGGAATCAATAGCTACGGCCACCACCGACGATGGCCTAATTTGTGCTGCGAGTGTTACCCAAAATCGTCCGAAACTGAACCACGCTATTTTCTGGCTTTCGTTGTACAAATATGAGATAAGTCATCACTTTTATCGAGAGTCAGTTACCAAAGATATATTGTGATCCCTCATCCATGTTAACTTGAAGACGGTTACTAGAAGTCCACGACCAACTCCCTTCAAAGTCTATCTCGTAGTCTACTTCTTCTTCCCTAGCAAGAACATCCTTGTTTGCATAGAAAACAAGACTAGACGCTGCTCCGTCTGACCACCGAATCATAGCGTAGACATTATCTGAAGACTCGCGAGCCGTTACTTCAGAAACCTCTCCCTCAAACTCAGTTGTAGGCCCTGTTATAAGAACACCACTTTTAAGTAATGTCTCTTCTACCTTCTTTAATTCCTGATTAGTTGATAGCTTATTAGGAGCTGACTCGGTTTTATCTGGTGTTGCACCGCTAAAGATGTATTGTGACCCTTTGTCCATATCAATTTGAAGACGGCCACTGGAATCCCACGACCAACTCCCTTCAAAGTCTATCTCATAGTCTACTTCTTCTTCCCTAGCAAGGACACCCTTGTTTGCATAGAAAACAAGACTGGACGCTGCTCCATCTGACCACCGAATCATAGCGTAGACACTATCTGAAGACTCGCGAGCCGTTACTTCAGAAACCTCTCCCTCAAACTCAGTTGTAGGCCCTGTTATAAGAACACCACTTTTAAGTAATGTCTCTTCTATCTTCTTTAATTCCTGATTAGTTGATAGCTCATCAGGAGCTAACTCAGTCTCGCCTGAAGCCGTTAGTACGGACTCCAGAGATATGGTGATAGTCTCGTCTCCCTTCACTGTATCGTTGCTAATGCTCACTCTCTTAAAAAGCCTATCATCCATCTCAAAGGTAAGGTCAAGCTTCTTATTCTTTTCAATTTCATAGTACTCTACGTGATCGTCAACTCTGATAATGAGAAGGCGCTTTCCTGGATTCTGCTCTTCTAATGATTTTACAAGGTTGGTACTGAATGATTTACGACCCGACTTGTAAGTCAAGGAGCCTAAAGGAGTATCAAAAAGTTCGATTTCTCGCTCTAATCTAGGGCGAATACTGAGTTTCCCTTCTATGTTTAGACTTATCTCGATAGGGACAGGAAGTACCCAGTTAAGACTGGGTGGTTCTTGTTTAACTACACCTGTTGGAAGTGCAGAACAGCCAAATACGAAAAATGACAATAGAAAAGCAGTCGCTCGGTTACGATTTCGCATATAAATATTTGCTCACCAGAGAAAAAGGAGCTTGATAGACATTACAAATCTCTCACTTAGTCGGTTGATGTAGGGGGTGCTGCAGGTAGCTAGACCTATTAGAGCGGAGCGGAGTTCAATAAAGTTACGCCGTTTTGATGTTATTACTTCGCTGACTGTTTCGTATTCGCATGTCAGCGAAGTAATGACTACCGCTTGAATCGCGGTATAGCCCTCCCAAATAGAACACATATAGCAATCAGTGCAACAAAGATTTCTCTCTATACCTTTGTTGCATTTCCGAGGATTCCTCCACTTAGCCCTTCTAAAAAGGTTGCAGCTACTGCAAATCCAACGCCTCCGGTTGCTACGCCTGCTACTCCAATCAGTGCTCCGGTTGCCACACCTGCTGTTGCTGTCAGAGGCCCTCTTTGTGCTCCTTTTATGGCTGCATCTTTAATGTGATGACCGATAACGTGCATTTGCAATTGCCTCTAGAATTGTTGACGTTTTAAGTATCTAATTTCCGTTTTGAAAAGAGGCTTCAGCTATCTGAGAAGTCTAATGCGCAAACGTGCAATAAGTTGTGTACATTCTTGAAAAGAGCTATGTAGCGATAGTTCCTCATACAGGCGTAGTAGTGGAGGCATTTAGGCTGCAGCTGGAGTCAACCGAATTGTATGGTAGCTGCCTCGTCGAGGAGTGTCTGAGGCGTCCTCGCAGCGAATAAAAGTAGTACGTACTAACCATGCCAAAAACGAAGGGACACTGTTGGCTGTGCGATGTAGATAAGTCGAGTGTGACAAGGAGGCGAAAGCCAAATTAAGAGTAGAGATCATCTCTCAGCAGCACCTATCCTGGCGTGGTTCACCCAAGGGTTACACTTTCGCCGTTTTTTGACCGCACGGAGTTATGCAGCCAGTAACCATGCGAGATTGCGGCTGGAAACAGTTCAGGATACTTTGCTATGGCTGCATCGAGAAAGTGCCGGAAGGTATGCCCGTGCGGGACCAGCTTTTGATAGTCGGCTTCTGAGGGGGCAGGCACACAAATGGTTTTGGAGCCCGCAGTAGCAATTGACATGATGCCTTACACCTAGGTCATCTGGCATTCTATGGCAACATTGCTGAGGTGGGAAGGGCACTCCAGACGTGCAATCCACAAAATCCGCAAGAACCAGAAATATCTAGCTAGCAGTTGCTTTTTAGCAGACAATATTGCATTTTATCTCGGTTATAGCTTTATAGATAAAGACAGTTGAAAGAATCTATAGGTCTTGTGCATCTGTCCCGTATCCTAGTTGCTAGCAATTGAGAAGGGTCGAGAAAAGAGTGAGTGCCTTGGATTTTGAGAAAAGTCTGGCTGTCATCATTGGTATTGACAAATACTGCGGTGGCATCGCGCCACTAAGAACAGCTGTGGCGGATGCGCGTTCAATCGCCTCCTTGCTAGAGAGAGAACATAAATACGAAGTGCTTTCTTTCCTTGACGGAGAAGCCCAGTTAGCGAATCTTCGAGAACTTATTCAAACAACACTCCCCAGTCTTTTACCGGCAAATAGCCGATTGCTGCTTTACTTTGCGGGACATGGCATCGCACAGGATGGGGATGATGGACCGGCAGGCTACTTGATTCCTCAAGATGCAGTACCAGGTGATGTCAGTAGCTACCTGTCAATGGTGTCTTTGCACGATGAACTAACGGCCCTACCCTGTCGCCACTTTCTCGCTGTTTTCGATTGTTGCTTTGCAGGGGCCTTTCGTTGGTCTAGCACACGCAAAATCACAGTTGTCTCAGATGTTATTCATCGGGAACGGTATGATCGATTCCGTCAGGATCCGGCATGGCAAGTTATCACCTCCGCATCCTACGATCAGCCGGCTATGGATGTGCTGTCATTACGAGATGAGCGTGGAGAAATCGCTGCAAAAGGCGATCAGCAGCACTCGCCTTTTGCAGCAGCCTTTATAGAAGCGTTACGAGGCAAGGCAGACAGTTCACCCCCTGCAAAAGATGGCAAGCTCGCTGGAGACGGGGTAACAACGGCAACGGAGCTGTATCTCTATCTTCGAGATCAGGTAGAGGTGCTGACAGAAGGGCAAAGCCTACGACAAACACCAGAGATTTGTACGCTGCGCAATCACGATAAGGGAGAATATATTTTTCTAACGCCAGGACATGAGCTCAACTTACCGCCCGCTCCTACGCTGAGTAGAGAGAATAATCCCTATCGCGGTCTGGAATCGTTTGATCAAGCGCATAAAGACTTGTTCTTTGGTCGGGAGATAGAGATTGAGCGATTGCTGAAGAAATTGAATGAACCTCACCCAATGGTCGTAGTTCTGGGAGCGTCGGGAACAGGTAAATCAAGCCTGGTAAAAGCTGGGCTATTGCCTCGACTGACTAATGATCCAGCCTATCAGGTGTTGACAGTAATGCGTCCAGGGATACGTCCTATAGAATCGTTGTCTAGAGCCTGTATGCAGTTGGTTCCAGCAGATAGGTTTGCAGATGGGGCAAAAGAGCTAAACCGTCAATTTTTAGTGGATGAGCAGTCATTGGCTCAGCTAATATCAAGATGGCAACAGAGCCATCTCGACACAAAGTTGTTGTTGGTGATTGACCAAGCGGAAGAGCTGATTACACAATCCCACATTCAGGCTGAGTCAACACAATTTCAACGCTTAGTGAAGCAGGCCATGGCCAAACACTGGCAATATCTTCGAGTTGTGGCAACGCTGCGACTCGATTTTGAAGCACAGTTTCAGGATGAAGAATTGCGGGATGAATGGATGGATTCGCGATTCGTAATTCCGCCGATGGGCCAAGCACAGCTACGGGAGGCCATTGAGAAGCCAGCGGCGGCACGAGTATTGTACTTTGAGCCATCAAGTCTCATCGATAAACTAGTAGAGGATGTTGCTCAGACGCCAGGAGCCTTGCCGCTTTTGTCGTTTACGCTTAGCGAGCTGTATTTATGCTACCTAGAACGGCGTAGTGATAATAGGGCATTAACAGAGGCTGACTATCGAGCGTTAGGAGGAGTGACCGGGGCACTCACACGGCGGGCAACACAAGAGTATGAGTTGTTGGTGTCGGAAGATGGCGCTTACGAGAAGACTGTCAAACATGCAATGTTGCGTATGGTGGCGCTAGAGGGAGGCGAACTAGCGCGGCGACGGGTACTGCTATCAGAATTAGTGTATGCGAATGAGGCAGAGAATGAACGCGTACAAAAGCTGCTGAAGCACCTAATAGCGGCGCGGTTAGTGGTTCGTGGGCAAGAAGGGGAGGGTGAACCCTACGTGGAACCTGCTCATGATGCATTAGTCAGAGGCTGGGACAAGCTACTGCGTTGGAAGAATGAGGAACGAGTCAATCTGGGGTTACAGCGCGAGCTGACGCCTCAGGCGAAGAATTGGCTATTAGAAAAGCAGGAAGGCGCAACTAAGCTTTCGCGAGGATTTTTGTGGGATGAAAATCCTCGCCTGGACTTGCTAAAGGAGGTTTTGAACTCCCCTAAAAATTGGTTGAATGCCGTAGAAGAAAAATTTATCAGGCGCAGCATAGCATGGAGACGCAACCGTCGAAATCGTCTAATATTTTCCTTAAGCGGAGGCATTGTAGCTTTGAGCGGCCTGAGCATTTTTGCCTTTATTCAGCAGGGATTAGCACAGCAACAAGCAAAGACAGCAAGGTTGCAAGCTTCAGAAGCTCAAGCTAGTGCTTCTGAAGCGTTCTTTTTATCAAGACGGCCATTGGAAGGCATGGTAGCAGCCGTGAAAGCTTGGCAATCGTTAGCGCCAGAAGATCGGAAGGATGATTCGGTTACCCTACCTGTTCGAACAGCGCTCATTCGAGGTGCCTATTACGGCGGCAGTGCCTTTAACCAAAGTCTTCACTATGGTTTTCGGCAAAAAAATGTGCTGAAAGGTCATAATGCCAGAGTCATGAGTGTGGCTTTTAGCCCCGATGGCAATACGATTGCTACAGCTGGTAAAAACGGTACGGTCAAATTATGGAATGGACAAGGAGTCGAACTCAATACCTTCGAGGGGGTCGGTGGCTCACCACTTATCTACGGCGATGGCTCACCACTTATCTACGGCGATAGTGATATAGCTTTCAGCTCTGAGGGTAGTGCGATCGCTGCCTCCCACAACGGTACGATCGAGCTGTGGGACATACAAGAAAATGAATTACTCAGCACCCTCGAAGCTCTTGGAGGGATCTCTGCCTTCAGCTCCGATGGTAATACGATTGCTGTTTTAGATGAAAACGGGATCGAGCTATGGGACTGGCGAGGAGGTGAAGCTGAGGTTCTAGAATACATTAGCTTGAATGCTATCGAAGACATAAGCTCTATCAGAAAACTAACCCTTAACTCTGATAGCAATTTGATTGCATTAGATATTGGTGCAGCAATCAAAATTCTGAACAGGCAAGGTGATGTGCTCAAGGCCCTTCCAACAAGCTGGAGCGATCAGGCTATGAGTGCGACCTTTAGTCCTGATAGTAATACAGTTGCTGTTGCGGGCGAAAATAAAATCTTACTATGGGATTGGCAGAGCGGAGAACTCAAGACGCTCGAAGGGCATGACGGTCGGGTTGAGAGTGTGGCCTTTAGTCCTGATGGCAACACAATTGTTTCATCGGGTGCTGACAACAAAATAAAACTGTGGGACCGGGACGGCAATACACCGTCGTATAGCAGTGAACTCGACACGCTCGAAGATCATAGCGATTGGGTTGAGAGTGTAGCTTTTAGCCCGGACGGTAATACGCTCGCCTCTGTTAGTTCTGATAACACAGTGATATTGTGGAATAGGCAAAACTCGCTAGTGAAGCCGCTTGGCAATAGTAGCGATAGTGACTTAGGAGGTGTTGGAGTTAGCCCTGATGGAAAAGTGCTTGCCTTCTCTGAGGACAACACAATCAAATGGTGGAATTTGCAGAGCCAAAAACTCAACACCTTAGATGGTTACGGCAAGCAAGTTTTCTTTAGTCCCGATACCCTGACGATTGCATCAGTCAACGAGCGTAACACTATTCATTTGTGGAATGGACAGGGTAACAAACTAAATACTCTGAAACTAAATACTCTAAAGGGATATAACGATACAACATCCCACGGAGTGGTTATTAGTCCTGATGGCGGTCGTCTCCTTGCCTTGGTCGGGTCTAACAACATCAATCTATGGAACACTGAGGAGAATGAGATTGAGACTATCGAAGGTCACAACGTGATTGTCTTTGCCCCAGACGGTCATAGCTTTGCTTCGAGCGGTAATAGTGGTGAAATCAAGCTGTGGGATAGCCAGGGCAACAGAATCAACACCCTCCAAGGCCGTCAGCCATCAAGCTATGTCAGTGACCTAGTCTTTAGTCCAGATGGCGATATCCTTGCCTCTGTCAGTGATGATACGATTGAGCTGTGGGATAGTCAGGGCAACAGAATCAACACCATTGAAAGGGACAGGTCAGGTGTCACTATTATTAACGATCTGGTCTTCAGTCCAGATGGCGATATCCTTGCCTTAGCTAGTGGTGACGGAACGATTAAACTGTGGGATAGCCAGGGTATTGAGCTGCGCACCTTGGGTAGCAATACTGCCAAGAGTTTCGGACGCGCAACTACTAATGGTGTCGGCAATATTGTCTTCAGCCCCGATGAAAATATCCTCGCTGCGGGTTATGAAGACGGCATGATTAAACTGTGGGATATGCAGGGAAATAAGCTCATCGATTTCAGAGGCTATAGCTATTTTGCTAGCATTATTGGTTTTGGCCCCGATGGTAACACGCTTATTTCAGAAGGTAGGGGAGGAAGTAGTTTACTCGACATCTGGACTCTAGATCCGGAGAGCCTAGTAGATTGGCACTGCGATTGGCTGCAAGATTACTTGCAGTCTGTCCCTACAGATATAGCAGCAGAAGAGGAAGATGACATTTGTCAGAAATAAGGTAATTGCTCAACTCGGTTGAAAGAGAGAGAGTTCTGAGATAGCAGTCTAAATGAAGCTGTCAGGATTGGGTAGCCAAGATCAGGGATTTGTTCAACTGATAGGTTAGGTGCGATCAGTTCATTCCACCGACCCCTTATGGATTGGCCCGCATTGCCAATCGCCCTGTGTCTCTCTGCTCCAGCACAAAACCTATCTGGGCTACACCATGTTTCGCTGCAAGCACTGCCGTCGAACTTACAATGAGCGTAGCAGTACACCGTTCAACTTCATCGAAGTTCCCACCGACATCATCTTTCAGGTGCTGCTTTGCCGGGTGCGATATATGCTCAGCTATCGGGATGTTGCCGAACTATTCCTGCTGCGAGGCTTTCAGCTCACCCATGAGACGGTGCGCGATTGGGAAGAACGATTCCTCCCTCATTGCACTGACCAAATCCAGACAAAGCGGAAGGGGAAGGTTGGCAAGGTTGGGTTGATAGATGAAACGTTCGTTCGTGTCAAAGGGGTGTGGTGCTATCTGTATCGAGGCATTGATGAAGATGGCAATCTAGTAGATGTTCTCCTCAGCAAGACGCGAGATATGGCAGGCACCAAAGCCTTCTTTGCCCAGGTCATCGAACTTCACGAGAAGGCACCCGAGCAGGTAGCCACCGATGGCTTAGCCTCCTACCCTCAGGCGATTAAGGAAGAACTGAGCGAAGGCACCGAGCACGAGGTGCTACCTTGCACCGCGAATCCAGTGAAGCAAGAATAAAGCACCGCTACTACCCAACCCTGGGCTTCGGTGAGTTCGATGCGGCACAAGGGTTTTGCCGAGCGGTGGATGAAGTGGGCAACTTTCTCAGGCCGCGATCCAGAATGGCAGAATTCGTGTCTCTCAGTGAGCGCAGAGAGCGGTTCACAAAAGGAGTCGAGGAACTAGAAGTCTTATTCCAGGCAGCTCAAGCACGAGCAGGATGAGGGCAGGTCGCATTTAGGTCGATGCGCTCCAACTTGGCGACTCAATCCTGACAATTTCAAGAAACGACCGCTGCTCAATTGAGATTTAGCTTCACTGAACAAGCTATTTTATAGAGAGCAGAGTTCCCATCACTTGATTGCGGGAATTTTCAAATGCCCATACCTCGGTCTTTCGTCTTATCTTTTCGCGACGATCGCTGCGGCTTCTGCTCTCTACTTTCGGCTGACGACGACGAGTGCATCCCAGTTATGCGATGAGTATAAATGCTTAGTGATAGAAGCCAGTGATCAGCGGTAAGCTTTTGAGCGTTAGATCTTATTTCCAGAGGATTGCTTGTGGATAGTGCAAAAGCAGCTCAGATTACCGCCCACGCCCTAGCGCTCGCGGCCCTTTTGTACGAGGAGACAGACGCAGAGAAACTGAAAACGCTGGGTGGTATAGAAGAAGCGATTCGTGAACATATGCAAGGGCATGTGAACCCAGCGATTGCAAATTTTTTATCTCAACAAGTAGCGAAACCACAGCAGGGCGCAGCCGTACGATTACCAGCATTCTGGGAAAGGTAACGATTACAGAGCGCCAATCCGCGCACTTCAATCTCACAGCCAGTAGCCGTTGGAGTCCATATCTGGAGAAGTGTTGCTTGCTAGTGAGCGCGAACAGCTCGTACGCACGGAGCGAGCAAGACTTAAAAGTGTTGACGGGCATTGCTGTATCGAGCAGCAGTCAGCAGCGATTAGTGCATCGACAAACGTTTGATGAACCCGTTGTGAGGGAGTCGGTAGAAGAAATGAGTATTGATGGCGGCAAGGTTCGATTGAGAACACCGAAGGGACAGCCTTGTGACTGGCGTGACTATAAAGGCGTGAGGCTACATGAGCAAGCTACTAATGCGTTCTATCAAGATAATGCGTCTCTGTGTGAATGGGTCAATCAACAGCCCTTGAGCTTGCCACTGGTGTGTCTAGGTGATGGTCATGACGGTATCTGGAATGTCTATCGAGAGATTGCCACCGCTGATGGGAGAAGGGAGATTCTCGATTGGTACCATTTGGTTGAGAATCTAGGCAAAGTGGGTGGGTCAAAAAAGCGCCTGAATAAAGCTGAAGCGCTCCTATGGAAAGGCGATATAGACGGTACCGTAGCGGCGTTCGATGGCTGGCAGCATGAACGCGTCACGCGCTTTATCAGATATCTCAACCATCATCGAGAACGCATCATCAACTACGATTACTGGCAGACAGAAGGGATTTCGATTGGCTCTGGTGCAATTGAATCGACCATCAAACAAATTGGGCTCAGAATTAAGATTACGGGCGCACAATGGAAAGAAGAGAATGTCCCGCAGGTGCTAAGGCATCGCTGCGCTTACCTCAACGGCGCTTTCTCATCGTGAGTCTTACAAGATTGGGATGCACTCGACGACGACTGCTTCAATCCCTCTCGTAGCTGGTCTATCTCGGCTTTGAGCTGCGCTTGGTGTGATTCTGTCGGCTGCTCATTCGTCGCCCAGGGAATCACTTTGTATATAGCCTCAGCTACACCGTCACCATCACTATGGCGCAAGGCAATTGACACCTGACACAGCACCTGGATGCCAATGTCTTGGCGAACTGTGGACGATAGGCTGGCGGCGACGGAAAGGATTGGGCTCATGCGGGGCGATTACTAACGAGAAATGACGACACCTTTCAGCCTATCCGCGATCACGGTGCCGTACCCCCTTGTTCTCATCGAAAAGTGTAACCCTGTTTTGCACCACGCCCACTTTTGCACCATGCAACAGTTCTTGGATAACAAACTGTCCCGTCATTCCAGTTGCACCTGTGACAAGAATCATAAATTACGTTCCTTTTGATGAGGCTTCAAATTCCTGATGAGTATTCGCTGTCATCCCAGCTTCTGCGAATCTAAATACTCTAAAGAGCTATTCAATTTTGCTTTGGAGTCGCGTTTGACGATTATTGAACAGCTGGATTATTGATAAAATCACACGTTTCTCTATCTGCTTCAATTAACAGAGGGCTTTTAAGATAGTCTTTTAGATAGTCGCAGCTTTTCTCTAAAAGGCCGTCAAGGCTAAAGTCCCAGAGTAATAATCCGTCAAACTGAGCACCCTCTCTCGCGTCGATGCTTAGACGAATGGCACCCAATATAGAACTGTTGGGATTGAACAATAGTTTCTCTGTTTGTATTTTGAGCCGATCCACAAGAACGTTTCCGTCAGCACTGACAATCTGAGTGCCAATGCGTGGAATATTAGCAAATGTTGACTCTCCAGTCGTAATGGCGATCATTTCTTTTGATCCATGGACACTGCTAGAAACAATCAACCTTTTATCTATTTCAATTTCGTTGAAGGTTTGGGTTCGGTTTCGCACATCCCACATTTGTATGCGTGCAGCATCACTTTTTCCTATGAGTAAATAGTCTGAGCTTGCATCGAATGATAAATCTCTCACACGTGCGGAGCTGCTTTCGCTAAGCAGCTCGTGGGAAGATTGGTTGGCGATGTCTAAAACCTGAACTGAGCTAGTATCTCCATTGGTGTTGTTCGCGAAAGCGATCGCTATAAAATTACCGTCAGGACTCACCGCAGAAGCATTGATAATATTGTAGTTATCAGTAGCCCAATTATCCTTCGCCATACGTAGCTCTCTTGTTTGACGATCGAAAACTCTCACCGTTGCAGATTTACCGATAAGAACCAGTGACTGATCGGCCAAGAATCCCAAATTTTCAACGGATTCTGGATACTCCAGTTGGTGTAAGATTTCTCCCGTGAGAGTGGTAATCTTTACTGTTTGGTTAAAGGCGATCGCCAGTGATTTCCCCGAAGGGCTAAATACAATCCGAGGACGCTTCTCTAAGCCTAACAGACCTCCTTTGCCAATGCCTCCATTCCTGCCAAGACCAAAATTGTAGCCATCTTCAAATATTACGAAGCGCCGAAGCACACGACCACTTTTATCTCGGATAGAAACATGTTTATCGAGGTCTAAAGTCGCAATCGTGTTGCCATCAGTGGAAAAGTCAAAATCGTAAGCAGCCTCATCAATGACAGTAGGACTCACGGTTTTTTCAGGTTCAAGATTAATAAACTTAGTAATGGTTTGTCCATTGAGAGTATTTTTAACGCCTATTATCGGCAAGTTCCTATCAAACGTTATCGATGAAGAAGCCCTTGTTGTCCGTATTTCTTGACTGCGCTTGAAGCCCTTAAGTTCAGCTGGACTAGTACTATCATTAGAGATGTTCCAGAGTTTAACAGAACCATCCCCACAGGTCACCACTAATGTCTTTCCCTCTGGGCTCAGGAATACTGTTCCTGTTCTGACGTCAGGGGTTGAATCAGCGCCAGGGATTAGCAAGGTATTGCATAACTGCGCCTCAAACTTGCGGGTACCTAATAGCCTACCGCTCAGAGACCACGTCTTCACCTCATTAAACCCACCCACAGACATAACGGTCTCGCCATTCTGGCTAAAAGCGATATCATCTGCGACTACTGACCGCTTACGCACCAGCTGAGCCTTATCGCCAATATTCTCGCAGGTTACGTGATCACGTGTTTCGTTTTCACCGTCATAAGAACAAGCGACTCCTGCCTTGTCATTAGTATTTGCAGGCAACGTGTCCAATGTAATCTCTTCAGAAGATGACAGATTAATTAAGATGATGTCATTGTCACTGAAGCCAGCTAGCCATTCTAAACTAGGGCTAAAGGCAATATCATGAAACTGGGTAAGCGTCTCAGTGCCGAGAGAAGTAGATAACGTGTCTAGATTAAGACCTTCATCTATGGACAAAATTAACGCTTCTATCACGGGAAGATTCATCCCCGAAAGATTGTTTAAAATAGCATCAGGAAGATAGCCGTTGGCCGAAACCGCCTCTCCGTTTTTGATGTTCCAGAAGTTAACAATCATTTTGCTTGTTGAAATATCAGTTGAGTTACGAGCAATAGTCACAAACACGTTCTTTTGTGGCAGCAGAATAATGCGCTCGGGCTGATATCCAATCTCTTTTTCTAATCGCAGTTCTCCAAGCGCCACATCCCATATTTTGACTACACCTCTTTCGAAATTCGCGGCAATACCGGATTGAACCGCCATCGCCGATATACCTGGAAGCTCATAAATATCCCTGGGAACTATCCTAGAATTCTGGTAGATTGAATGCTCATAAAATTCGCTCCTATCCAGCACTCTTCCTGAGCCATAGTAAGCACGATAAAGTGTTGCAATAGCTAAATTACTGATGGATTCATTGTTGGAGAAGATCGATTCCGATTGGACAATACTGCCAGCCTGCACAGCAGAGATTAGAGCCTCTGAGAATCTCTCTGAATCGACAGCGGCCCGAGAATTTGCAACCAGTGTAGATACACTTCTACGCTTTGCCTCTATTTCTCTTTCCACTGCGATGTCTCTCTGTTCTTCGGCCTCCTGACGGGCTATGTCAGTAGTCTTCCTGGCTGCATTCACAACAGCGATTGTTACAAAAGAGGCTACCAGTAGACTTCCAAACCCCAGCCATCGAAACTGAACAGTACGGCGCTTACGAAAAATGCTGCGCCGCACAAATTCTGTTTCTAATTTATTGAGCCAAGACTGCTCAGAATTCTTGATTTGCTTCAACGTATCCAGTCTAGAATTACTATTCCACAGGTCAGTCTTTGCAGTTTGCCAATTGCTGGCCGCAGGTATCAGCGACCGCTGTAGAATCAGTGATTCTTGCCCCCTCTGAATCCACTTCTGTAATCTGTCCCAACCCCGAACCAAAAAATCATGAGCAGGCTCTACATAAGCCTCCCCGGCTTCATCACCTCCCACAATCAGCCTCGCCTGATCCAACCGACCTAAAACCGTTTCCACTCGTTCATTCTTAACTTCAGTGGGATACACCAATTCCGTTTTCGGCACCCGCCGTTTAACCGCCTCAGCCCCTTCCAATTCCACCATGCGCAACATCACCCGTCGCATAGTTGCCCGATGCGCATCATCTGGGAGCTGAGCATATTCCTCATTGGCTCGCCTAGCCAGTAAGCCTGCCACTCCTCCCTGTCCATCAAATTCTTGGTCAACAGTTAAGGCTCGGTCTTCCTTCCCCTCTATACTCCAAGCTTTATGAAGATTGAGATAAAGCTCACTCAGCGTAAATGAGAGTAAAGGCAGTGCCCCTGGCGTTTGGGCAACTTCATCCACCAACCGATCCACCAAATTGGGCGGCTCAAAGTACAAAGCCATCTCATTAGCAGGACCAATAACAGCTTCTCGTAGCTCATCAGAACGCATGGGGCGTACGACAAATCGGGCATTAGCCCAGGCTGGCCCTAGCGCCGACTCTTGAAAACGAGGGCTAAAGTCAGAGCGAATGGTTACGATTAGATGCAGTTGTGGGCATGCCTCTAACGCATTGGCTAATATCTCAGTCAAAGTTTGCCATTGGGGTTTAATCTCTGGCTCTACTATCTGAGACTTCTTACTTTTTTGTTGAGGCGCAGTTTTTGGCCTATTTAGCCAACCAAACAGACTTCGTTTTTTCTCCTGAGTTATCTGGACATTGTTGGGCTCTAGCGTAATCAGTTCCTCAAACTGGTCAATCACCAGCAAAAGCTTTTTACCAGGACTCTGCTGACTCCAATCCGTAATCTGCCGATGAAAATCCTTGGGTGACGCTTGCAACTGCTTCGCAATTTGTCTAAGTTTTTGATCTGTCGCCTCGTTTGGTGGACAAATAACACTAGCCAGTGCAATGTAAGGCTCAGCCCCTGGGCGAATAACAGGAAGAATTTGCCAGGTGCTTTCTTCCTGCTCTTTCAACTTGGGCAACAAACCTGCTCTTACCAAACTAGATTTTCCCGAACCTGATATACCATCTACAACCGTAAACTGCTGTTCAGGCTTAGAGATATGGGTAACTAACGACTCCGCCACCTCTTCCCGCCCAAAGAAAAAACGAGCATGGCGCTCTTCAAAAGCTTCCAATCCTCGATAGGGATTATTGTCTTTTTCTAGTGTGGGAGCAAACTTCAGCTTTAGCTCGTCATCTGGCACTAGCTGGAAAATGTATTCTCCTCGGTCATGCTTACTCAGAGGCCAAAATCCAGGCGTCTGCTGTTCTTTAGAACGCTTCTCTACGGAGTCTCTCAAGTACAGATAAAGCTCAGGAGTCGTAATGACGCCATCCGGGATGAGGTCGGCCTTTTCTTCTAGCAGTCCCTCAAAGAGAGCTTCCGCAAAGGGGGAGTGTTTACCACTGTCTCCCGTCCCTCGATTATCGAGGTAATCTAGCGCTTCTTGATTGTGCGCTGCCGAGGTGATGACCTGCCAGGCAGGGTATTTGATAAAGCGGTGATAGTGCTCCCAGTGGATGGTATCGGGCACGACAACAATTTTTCGGGTGCTGGCCCAGCGGAACATACCTGCAAAACAGCAGTCGAGAATAACCAGTAAATGTCGGCACTCTAGCTGATTAAGGCTTTCGTACAGCTCCCGCATGGGTAGCAGCGAGTTCGGGTTGTTGGTATCGGCATCTTGCGGCACAAGGAAGCCCTGGGGGCCTTGGTCGCTGAGTTGGCGGGTGATGCCGTGTCCGGCAAAGTAAATGAGGAGGCGATCGCCCTGATCGGGCCGAATTTGATTAGGCAGTGTCTCAGTGAGTAACTGCCTGAGTTGCGTTAGCGTAGCGGCTTCATTAAGAACTGGCGAGCCCTTCTCTACAGTCGGATGAATAAGTTGGTAGTGATGATGGGTTGTCAGGATATCAGCTAGTTTTCGAGCATCTTGAGCCGCTGTGTTCAGCGGCTGAATGCCGTTTTGATAGCTGTTAATGCCGATAATGACCGCTAAATTACGATTAAATTCTGCCATAACATCACTACCCTGGATAGTTTTTTAAGTCTCTGATATCCATTTCAATTATTGCACCTGATCAAACCTTGAAGAGTCTACTCAACAGAAGTTGGAGGCTGCGCATAGTTTTGTTAGTTGATTGCTCGCAGCACTTAGTTTTGACATTGAAGATTTAACTATATTCAAGGATAAAAAGAGTAATCAAGGCGTGGTTCAATTTAGGCCCTGTCAAGGTAACACGCTGAGTCAGGGATAGATCCTTCAGAAGTATATGTGGCCGGACTGTTGAGTTTGAACTCTCAATCGAAAGTGTCCCCCGGCGATGAACCATCCCCAAAAATGTCCTTAAAGTCTTATACAGCAGACGCTTCGGACGTTTTTTGTGTGATCGCTAAAACCCTTGTGTAGCAAAAGTTTTCACTATTGCCGATAGTGTCTATTCATGCAATCGACTGCTGCACGTTTTCTTCCCGCTTTAAAGATATTACCAGTAGCATAAGTCAATCAACTCTGTCTATCACTTCAAACAGGTTATGGACAGGCGGAGGCAAGGTCTGAGTTTCAGTACCCTCAGCGATAATGGCAACCCGGTAAAGCCCTGCCGGTAGTTGAGGAATAGTGAGCATCCATTGCTGCGCTTGTGACTGATCGAAAGAAAAAGTCAATGGTGGTTCGTCACTAGATGCCGGGACGACCACTGCCTTTAGCCCAACAATATCGGGTTGAGAAACAACGGTGGCCTCTAGAATGATGGGTTCATCCGGCAAGTACAGATCGTCTACAGCCAAACCAATCGTATTTTGGACATCTCTAATATCAGCAGCATTAGCAAACTGGGTCGTGGAGATCGCTTCTTTCACACTTTGCAAAATCTGCTCCTGATTTTGCAGTGCGCCATGAGCTTCTGCAATAAAGCGATTATTAAAGCTATTCGATAGCTCGTTTGGAATAGCGGATATTTTCGGGACGGTGCCATCGCCATCTACAAAGTCGGGTTGCTTTGCTAAAACCTGTGGCAGTACCTGGCTAGCCACCAACTTACCCTCAACGAGTTCAGCAGATTGCAGCGTCGGCTGCTTGATGCCTATGACAGGAACGGTAATGAAGTTGTTTTTGTACTCGTCGTCATTTTTATGACTCTCTACCGCGTCATAAATTTCATCGTGGAAAGCTCTCGCATCGTGCGCACGGGCCGCGTTGACATTAGGAACCTGATCGGTTTCGGTGACTCGCACAAACTCACTGCCGATTTTGATCGCGGGATATAGTGGAAGGAGCTGATAAACCGATGTGAGAGATCGCATCACATTCGTTAAATCAAAAGTCAGCTTCTTGTAGTCGTTGGCTAAAAAGTTTAGGCCATTAATCGAACCGCGATGAGGGGTGCCAAAGGTAAACAGCGCCCTAGCATCATGCCAACCGCCTAATACTTCTAGGTAATAACGAGAGATCAACCCGCCCATACTGTGTGCCAGCAAAATTACCTTCGCATCAGGAACTCCGCTAGCTTCTCTCCAGCATTTTAAACGTTTGTCTATCAAGATCTTTAATTTACGAGCATGAACCCGGTTATCTCGTCGCCAGTCGTAGGGAAAATGGTACAAGTTGGCCGTTTTTTCTTCAGGATCGTTGTAAATATCACCTATCGTCACCTGAAAATTATCGGTGATCATTCGGGTGGTTTGCGTGTAGCCATCAATCTTGACTAAGCCTGGAATAATCGAAACATCTTCTATTAGCCGAGTAGCGCGAATGCCATCCCCCAAGTCATCTAGCGTAGGATCGTCGAAGCCGAGTTCCAAAGATTTAATTGTCTCTTTTGCGCGCGTCGCCAAATTCCAAAATGACTGACCGGAGATGCCCCATAGGTCTTTCCCGTCCTTTTGCAAGACGCTGCCCAATATCCCAGGCAAAATGATCACCATGTCTTTCATCAGTATCTTAGTCGTCATGTTGTTGCCTCGCTAATATTGTGTGAGTTGGGTGTCGTTCTAAACTACTGAGTGATTGTGAAGTGAATTTGCTTGGTCGTCCACTCTTGATTAGGATCTGAAACAGGTACAGAAGCACGAGTTAGCATCGGCGTTTGCGCACCAATCGCAGTCATCAGTTGATTAAGCGCTCCATTGCCCACTCCCCTTGTTGCCCCCTTGTACTCAATTGCAGCATCTAACTTAGGCAGCGTTAGCCAAGAAAAATCAACCGTTCCCAAAGCCGCAAATACCTTCAGCGTTTCATTAGCCCGCTGATACAAAGGTTTATCGTCTTCACCTGACGGCAGGCTGAACTGAAGCGGAATAATTTGAGTTTCACCGGGTGCTAAAGTGTTTTCCGACGCAGATAGATTCAAGAACGAGATTCGACTGATTTCCCAGGTTGGCTCTAAATCCATCATTGCAATATTCAGCGACGCGCCAGCGGTGTTCTCAATTCTCAAAAAAGCATAGCTGCCTGCGGCCACTTCAATAGCCTGAGGCGTTTCAAACGGAACGAGGTTGAAAATCTCTCCCGGATGCCAGTCAGGCTGCTGCATCAGATCCGCCTTTAAGTAGCCTGCCAGCCTCGATTTAGGATTATCGATTGCTTGCACTGACTGGTACTTTGCTAAATGGACGAGCCGCTCTACAACTTTATTCCCTCCGTCAGGATCGGTCATCAGAATTGGCGGGCGTAGATTTCGAATCGGCAAACCCACACAGATTTCATAGGCTCCCATCTGATCGACCGCAACCTGAAAATGGGCTTCTTGTATACTGTCAGACTCATCGCCAGAGTCACTGCCGACTTCACTGAGCCAGCCATTGTCAGCTAAGGCGTCACTCACTTTTTGCAGGACACCCTTTTGCTGACTAGCGATCGCCTCAGGTAAACCTAATTCGTGATTGCCAACCTCTTTATCGACCAATCGCACGCGCCGTTTTAGCTCAGACGGCGTTGACTCCATCACGGCAGGAGCTCCTTTGAGACGTTCCGAATCTGCTAAGAGATTGCCTACGTCTAAGCCGCCTTCTGCGGGCGAGAGAATCTTGGCAAAGCAGGTTGTCGGCTTTAGTTGGATCACCTCCACCAGCGCTAGCTTACAGTGAGGATTAGAAAAATCAACGGTGCCAAAAGGATAAATCGCGAACCGAACCCCTCGACTCATGCCCTGGGCCAATCCCACCTGCAATGTCACGCGCTGCTGAGTCAGATCTATCTCCAGCACCTTTGCGGTATATTGCCGATTAATTAAATCTGTTCCAAATACCAGTCGGTTGTCCTCACCCATCAGCACAGGAACTTGGTCAGGGAAAAGTCCCTGAATTTTAGCGCTCACCCGCTCGTGCAAAGCGCGATAGTCTAAATTTGAAAGGGTGTTGCTGTTGAGCGTATCAATCATCCAAAAGGTAAGTGCACCATTACGGTCTTGCCCACTCGCAGGATACTCTCGGGCCTTCTCGAAAGGCCGACAGGCTGCCAGGCACACGTAGTCGCGCGAGGGCGGTAGCCAAGACGCGGATGCTGCGGAAGCCCCACTAGTCAACGCCCGCCAGTTGTCTTCTAGTTCTTGTTGACTGGCGACTAGGCTTTCCGTAATAGGCTCTTGTTCGTCTACCCGGTCATCTTGTGGCCCACGAATGTCGCTATCGCCTCGGGTGGCTCCGCCTGAATGACAACTGTCTAACACAATGGTGACAATGGCCTGCTTATCAGTCATCCGCTTGAGTAGCGTGGCAAGTTCTACATCGTGTAGATATCTTCCGCTTGGCGCACAAAAGTCGGCGGGCACAATCGACTCATCCCACTGTCCTGTTTCTCCTTTGAGATCGGGGTAAAGCGTTTTTGCCCGTCCACCATGACCCGAATAATGAATGTATATTTGCTCGCCAGCGCTAGCGGCTGCCGTCACCGCATCAAACGCTTCTATAATGTTGCGGTAAGTGGGTGGTTTTTCGGCAGAGCGAATGTCGGCTAAAAATGAGTCGTCGGGGTTGGGTGCTGTGAGTTTCCAAATGTGTTGTTCTGGAACACCCAGCGCACTACGAAGGTAGGTATCTACCAAGTCAATATCTCGAACACAGCCTCGTAAGTTGCTATACAAGCTATTAGGAACGTAGTGATTAATCCCAATGAGCAGTGCGTAAATATTTGGCTGAATACTTGCATCAGAGTCTGAATGAGAGGCTATTTTGGGTGAATGAGCCATTGGGCGATCGCTCCAATAAAGTCAATTAATCCAAAAGTAAAAGGTGAGTAAAACAGAAAACCCGATCTATACGAATTTAGAAAGGTTCAGAAAAATAATATCTTGCTGAATCTTAAATTCTTACTTTCTTCGGCGTTAGCCTGTTTATACAACATCTGAGACTACTTTCTATAAACATCATTAGCATTGAATGTGTCAGGAGCAAATATATTAATGTGGATTTCATATCAATCAAAATTGCAGTTTTTCAAATAGAAAGTTTCGTCGTCTATGAAGAATCCTCAACGATTAATCAATATGCTTGCGCTGTCTACCACCGATGTCGTATAAGTAGAGCTATGTTTTTTGCTGCACGAACTATTTCGGTGCAAGCGATTGATTCATCTGTTCATTCATAGCCGACATGCGCTCCTTTTGGATCAGTGTTTAGCTATCTCTTAATGCAGATTAGCTATGTATAAACGATGGAGAGTTTATAGTACATTTTTGACAGGTATTTGCATTGGATTAGCCTATGCTTTACTTATCGGGAACCCTTGGTCTTGGGGGCTAGCCGAAACAGCTATCTTGATTGAATGGAAAGTTCTATTACTGACCTTTTCAGGCATTTTGGGAGGCGTTATCTACGCTATTGTCGTCAATGGCGAGGTGGAAATGCCTCAATTTGTTATTGATCAAGGTGCGTTATTTAAGGCGGGTTTATTTGGCGACATTTTGCTGGGTATTGCCGGGGCTTTTATCTTAGAGCTGCTGCTGCCTTCATCTCTTTCTGTTATGGAGAATGCAGAGCCTGGCGGTACTGCAGTAGCCGCAACTGGGATCATCGGTGGGTACGGCGGACGCGCGATTATCAAGTTTTCGCTAGAGCGATTTTTTAAGTATACAGGCGCTTTATATGAGGTGAGGGATGCTGCCATTATTCAGCATCCCTCGCAGCAAAAACCACGAGCGGCCTCGTTGGAAGCTGCTGTGACTAAGAACAGTACGTCCAGTGATGGCAGTGTCTCAGGCTCGCTGGAATCAAAAAGCGTTACAGCAAATGAGCGTACACTTTTACTGATAGAACACATCGATAGTTACGTTCAAAGGGGGCTCTCTGATCCGGAGCGTGTGCAACTAATTCAACAGATGCAGTCTGAACCTACGTCTGTTCGGCAAGAGGTGTTTACTGCTCTGATTGAGCTGCGACAGGAAATAGCCGCTAGTCTAGAGGCCGAACAGCTGCAGCGGATGGCAGGTGTGTTAGATGGACTGATCAGCGTCTCGCCAAGCGAGCATCCACTCTATTATCAGCTAGCGCTAATTCAGACAGGCCTAATGCCACCCGCTTACGAAAGCGCATTGGCTGCTTTGAACAAAGCGATCGCACTTCGAGGCTCTCTTACTATCGGCCAACCCTGGCAGTACGAGCTGCACCGCGCGGTGGTGAATATTAAGCAAGGGCAAGCCGCAACCGCAGACTTCACAATGTCAGCCACAGCACAGGATGCTATCCTGTCAGATTTGTTGGAGATCGCCCGAGTATACAATCTCGATAGCATTTTACAGGCTGCCGATCAGCAACAGATTCCTATCCCAGTCGTGAATTGGATTCGCCATAATCAAGCACTTTTGTTGGAGCGTGAAGAGACGCGACCTCTGATGAATTCTCTGCGTTCTATCCTTGTTGGGAGTCCGCTGCGTCCTATTGGCAATGCTTCATCGTCTCTTGGTCCAAAACGTTCAGATATCTCAGAAAGCAGTTCAAAGACCGCTCCCCAAGACGCGGTGTTTCCAGAGATTTTTTCAGCCCTTGGTCGCTGTTACGACATTCTATATCTTGACCCTTTCAATATTCTGGGCAATGAGAGTGCGAAAGTTACACAAGTGTTCGACTTTTATCCGCAGGAGGCCCACCCTGAACTTGATGAAAAAGAAACAATTCTCATTCCTATAGGAACCCGCTATATACCGGGTTCTAATGGACGAATGCATATCGACTCACAGTCGAATTTACTCTATACCGAGTCCGATGTGCAGAAAATGCTTTCCGGTACGTTGGGAGCTTCTCTTAGGATCGAGGATTAAACAAAAGAGTCAATATGTCTGATAATGAGGAAACCCAGTTATTTCGGCTCAAACGATGAAAACCGTCCGCGCTTACTCCTGCGCAATAGAAGAGCAGATGCAGCG
>Ga0115546_1000114_pt1 | contig 62759 bp, 79 predicted proteins | sample COGITO_mtgs_1004_FD_87186 | JGI IMG/M metagenome (GOLD analysis project Ga0115546, IMG submission 87186) | Pelagic marine microbial communities from North Sea - COGITO_mtgs_100413 | ecosystem: Environmental > Aquatic > Marine > Epipelagic | place: Germany:Helgoland, sampling site Kabeltonne...
ACGCCTACGATAAGGTATCGGCATACATTCAATTAGAATACACAGGACTTAAAGATTATCCAATATTGAATCACCCTGGAGGGATTCAATGACAACCTTCGAACTCATCGCCTACTTGCGAACTAACCCTATCACCCCCGCCTTAATTCCGATTCTAAAAGCGAATTACATTGACGCTGACGGCCATGATGAAATTGATTTACAAGATTTAGAATCATTCGTTTTTTATCAACGAAATCAATTGCCCAAGGGAAGAAAAAAAACTATAAAAAAAAGAACTACTAAAGAAATCATTAGTGAACAAATAAGTTATAAGCGTATAGATAAAGAGGATACTTCATTAATTTATCGACATAGTGGCGAAGGCAATGATAATTGGTATAATTATGAGTATCAAGACGCTCTCAAAAATTCCGTCCATGCATGGATTGATGAAGACGAGTATTCTGACACCTATGGAAAACAATTCTTAAACATCTATTTTCAATCTATTCAATTAGCAGGTGAGGCTTTTGATGAGCAAGGAGGTATTAGTTTGTTCTCCCCAGTTCCCATAACTTTAGAAGATTATTACTATGACATTGATAACTCAGTGTCGGAATTTAATTCTTGGGCTCAGTGGGATAGTTACTACTCTAGAAATTACATTAGATTAGAATACGCAGGTTTTTCGATTCCGTCTTTGAACTATCCTCCAAGGTAAGAGCGAAACCTTTAAGGCGTAAAAGCCGTCTAATCTAAGTATGGCTAGGCGTGTAGCATCGGGTTGTTTAGTTTTCCATGATGGAAACTGCCTTCTTCTCCGAAGAAGTGCCTTAGAAGATACGATGCAAGGATTATGGGAAATGCCTGCAGGCAAGATTGAATCCGACCTAGACGGCTCACCTCGAGAGAATGCAATTCGTGAAACCTTAGAAGAAGCAGGCATTGCTTTAGGCGACGTCGCGCCACTCGGAGAACACCTAACCGATTCCAAGCAGTTTTACGGTTTTTTGGGTGTATCCGATACGGCTGATGTCGAGTTGAGTTTCGAGCATGATGCTTTCGTTTGGATGTCTACTCCCGATATTTTAACTGCTGTAGCGGCGGATGAAATGATGGTTGGTCATCACACAGTTTACTTTTTACAACAGTTATTGGCTGGAGCGGAAGATATATTAAGTATGTCTGCGGAAACTTTTGATGCCGAAGGAGATGTGCGTATTAACTATAATGCTAACTGTCCTGCTTGTATTTCTATTATGTCCTTGATTGGTGAGGAAAAGCGAGAAACCGACCCTGCAGGTACGTATTGGGGTGACGGGGCTTATCAAAACGAAGTGGAACACCTGCAAGGTGGTGATTGGGATTTTGGAGACGGCCAAGGTAGAGTTCGATTGCATGAACCGCTATTGGGCGGAGGGACTCATCATGTGCTATTGGGTCTTGCGGCAGGTTTATTGCACGAGTATAATAACAACGGTAATGGCAACCTACTTGAAATGGGGGAAAATGAAGAGTGTTATGACTGTGGCGGCACAGGTGAGTATGATTGTTATAGCGATTGTGATGACGGTAAACAAGAATGCTATGCTTGTGATGGTACAGGAGCAGTCGAAGATGACGAGGGTGAGGAAGAAGTCTGTGATGATTGCGATGGCTCAGGTGAAGAAGATTGCAACTCGTGTGACGGTCAATCCTGGTGCAACGAGTGTGGTGGAAGTGGTGACTTTTGGAATGAAGAAATTGTAAGTGGTATTAGCCGAGGTTATCAAATGGATATTGATACTATTTATGCTTATGGTGATTCCGATATTAGTGATGCGCTCGACCGTTTAGTCGAAGGTTTAGAGTCGGGCCAACTTAGAACAACTTACGGTCAAGAGATGTATAATGATGCCAATCACAAACTTTATAATGATTTGCATGATGCTATTATTTACTATGTTATCAATACTCCAAACAAACCACTCCCTGAAGGAGAGTCTCAAGCGGCGGAAACTTTCGAGGCTGAAAAAATCACGAAAGAGGAATTAATTGAATACTTAGATTGGCTCGAAGACGGATTTGGATTTTATTTCGATGCGAGTCCTCGAGCAGTTCGATTCCGTGAGTTACTCGCAGGTGACGTACAAATCAATTCCGCCGATGTTGATTTCATGGACAAGGATGAGTTCATCCTTCTCGGAGCAGAGGGTCTTCCAAGAGGAGTGGCAGTGAATAGTTTCAAGACTGTTTCCAATGTTTACTATAATGGAAAATTGTATCGAAAATTCGAGGGTCGCAGACATCGTGAACGGGCTGAATCAATTGCGGAATGGATGATGCAAAAATTAAGTCAAAATCCAAGACGATTTGATTACTTAAGATTCGGAGCAGAGGATTACTCGGAAGAAGACGCCATTGCAGATGGCATCATTGGACAAACTATCTTTAATTACGTTCAACTCAAAGATTATTTACTACAAAACTTAACCGATGAAGCCATCGAGTTTTTAGATTACAATATTCAAGTGGCTTTTGAAGAATTAATCGATGAAGATATGCGTCAACAGGTTGAACATGTGATGAATACAAATCGATTTGAGGCTGAATTTGTTTCCATAAATAATCCCTTTAAATATCCTAGTAATTATGTCCGAAACCTTGAGCAAGATTTGAAGCAAGCAAAGCAGGTCATCAAAATGGTTCGAGAAATTTGTCGTGTAAATGTAACCTACGATTGGAGCCAGTGGGGGGCGATTCCTGTCTGGAAAGAGTTTGAAAACATAGTTGAAATTATAGATGAAAAATCACCTACAAACTTTGAGGCTGAAACTTTCGAGGCTCGTTTTGTTCGTTCGCTAAATACTCCTCGTCAACCGATGCCCTGGGACCTAGAGCCAAATATGACTGAGGAAGGAATGCCTTATTTGACTCGTCGCGAGTATGATGCTATGCGTATGATAGGATATAGTGACGAAGAAATTCGAAATGGCTATCAACGGTCATTCGGTTCTGAACTTTTCGAAGCCAAATCCCCCTCGAAACCTGCTCGTGTCGAAATCAAGCGAGCCACGATTGACCCGTATAAGTTAACGGCGGTTTTCTATGATAAAGACGACAAGAAAATCAAGACTACGCACTTCGGTGACGAACGTTACGAAGATTACACCATTCACAAGGACAAAGAGCGTCTTAAGAATTACAACACACGACACGGCTCAAAAAAATCAGGTGAGAAATGGCAACAGCCGATGACGGCAGGTGCATTATCAAAGTGGATTCTGTGGAATAAGCCGAGCCTTACAGGCAGTTTCGCTGATTACAAGCGTCGATTCAAGTTGAAAGGAGACTTGAAAGCGAAGACTTCTGGAGGTCGTAAGCGAGCAGAAGACTTCAAAGATAATGTTGGATATATTATTTTTAATACAAAACAAAGTCGGCAAATGCCTACTCACATTATTAAAGTAATGGATGAGAGATTAGATTTTAAGACTTTATGTGGTATATACATCAAAGGAAAGGGTTGGAATAACGCAGGAGTTCCTGCAAAAATTTCTTCTAAGGATAATCCCTCAGGTCTTTGTTATAAATGTGTCGAAAAGCAGTCAGAGACCTTCGCTACTGAATACACACCGTCGCAAACGCTCGGTGAATACGATGCTCGTGAATTAGCCCTAAGTAGTGTCGCCACAGGAGATTTCTTTACGGATTCTTTGAAGTTTTCGACTACTCGTAAGGCTGCCGAAGAAGATGAAGACGCCAAAAAATTGCGTGAGTATGAAAAGACGTACGGTAAGAAGCAAGCCAAAATTCGAATGCGGCTCAAGCGGAAGATTTACAAGGAACGGAGCATGGGTACAAAGGCAGGCCAATGGTCAGCCCGTAAATCTCAAAAGTTAAAGCGTGAGAATGAAGAGGCTTGCGAAAGAGCAGGTTTGAAACCTTACAAAACAAGTAAGACGGAAAAACAGGAAGATTTAGAAGACTGGTCTGACCAAGATTGGAAGACTTCAAGCGGTAAGAAATCATCTAAGACGGGCGAACCTTATTTCCCTGCTAAAGCAGTTGAGGCTTTGAAAAAGAAAGGTCTTTACACTAAGGCAAAGCGACAAAAGGCCAAGGCTACTAAAGCAGGTAAACAAAACGCTCGCTATTCGGATGATATTCGCAAAGTAGTTGCTAAATACCGAGCGGAATCATTCCAAGCCGACACAGATGTCGTGCTTTACTTTGCTACTTCTTCTAAATACATTCAAGATATTGAGCGATTTGGTCTCGAAGACCCTTTATTATCTTTAGATATGTGGCAAGCAGATGAAAATGCTTTAGAAATTGCCGACAAGTATGGAGGAGAGGCCATTGTAATCCAAGTTTCTGCTTTTGATGACTTATTAGAACAAGTTGACCAAAATAGTAATTTATTAGACTATTATGGAACAATCCCTCCTGCGGCTTTATACGTTATGGACTGGGATGATAGAACAGGTTCATGGAGTTGAAGCCATGTCTAGTTACAAATTCATTGAAAAGGAAATCGTTACGCCTTTATCGAACGACATGTTCATTACAGGGGCTGATTTAGCCGCTATGTTACATAAACTTGAAAAGTCTTCCGAATTAGAAAGGTTCTCGAAAGGTAGTCAAGTAGGTTTTACGAGCATGTATGGATTAAGCGACGTAACTACTCTTGAAGACACGTCTCAATTAGAACCCGATTGGCGAGCAGCCTGGAACGCAGGTTTAGCAAGATTAAAATTAATTCCTGCAGGGCAAAGAAGTAATGGAGGAAACTGGAGTTTAGATGTGGAGGGAGTTTTTGTAGAAGAAGCCGCACCTCCTGGAATTTCTTGGAATACATCTCAATTAGACATGGATGAAGTTATAGGTGAGGCCTCTTCGAACAACAATATCCCTTACTTCATGAATCCTTGGCTTTACCTTGGTGACGATGTCGACGGCTTGGAGCGAAGACAATTTAGCGGAGAAATAGTTGTGGAGCAATTCTTAGACGAAATGCACGGCAATCGTTTCCGAGTTTCATTCACTTATCTTATGCTAGATATCCATCGTTACAACGGTTTAGACTTGAAAGAGTATTACAATTTTTATTTCAAACTAAATTCTGCACCAACACTTAATTATCCAACAGGAGGTATTTAAATATGAGTATGAAACTTAAATTTGACCGTTTCTTGCGACGTTTTAACAACAGATTAACTAGTGAAGAATCTCCATACATCAAGCGAGAGGACTTAAAGTCATATTTACAACAACATGCGACCTTAGTACCTTTAGGAGTTCCTCGAACGTGGTCAGCAAATCTAATTGAACCTGGTCGAGTATACCTTCATTGGATTAAGGACAGTGAAATTTGGGATGATGAAAATGTTAGGATTCAAGTAGCCACTCGAAATCCTGTGTTTGGAGATAGAAATCAGTATCCTCAGAGGGGTTTTTACGGGGATATGCAATATTTAGAGTCTTCGAGCGATACGAGCCTTGGTTGGTCTCGAAAAACTTTTCCTGAGTCCTATGCAGACGAGATGTCTGTATCATATCGTACTGGTAGTGGGGAAGTTTATTGGAATGGTTGGCAATCACCCAGTTTAGAAGTGTGGGAGTTTCCATCTTGGGCGTTAGGCTTAGGTAGCAATTTTAGAAGTTTGAATTATCCTGAGGGTGATTTGCTATGAATCTTAAATTTAGAACCTCGAAACAATTTCACAATTGGATTGATGAAAAATTACCTATGTTACAAGGCGAGGAGGGCATTTACTATTGGAACACAGGAATTTTTTCCGAGCATAATTTACCATTTCAATACTTAGGAACTCAATTTGGAACAGGAGGTTTCCTCAAGGATACTGTTCCCTCCGAGACGCGTTCTGAAATTAGACAAGGAAATACTCATTACACAAGACGCGTTCCTCTTCCATTTGTCTTTTATAATTTAGAAACTCCAGAAGAGAGGATGAGTATTTTTGAGGAATCTATTTCTAGTGGTGGCTCTAAAGGATTTAGTTTAGGTGCTCCGACCATCATGATGTGTCAAAATACTGTTGATGAAGGTTTTGGATTTGAATTTGTTGAAACAGTATTATTTAGAACGATGGCTGAGTATAACACAGTTTATTTAGTAGAAAGAGGATGGCCAACAGGTGGTTTAGACCAAGGCTATTGGTCTTTAGTTTACTTCCCTCAATCAGAACCTGGTCGATATTATGAGTATGTAATTTGGGCTGATAAAGTTTCTAATCTTCCAATAACTTCGACTCAAACTGACTCTCGATATCAGCCTTGGCTTGATTTTCCATTTGAAGCGCCACACGTTCGAGACAGATTTAAAACTGAACGAATTTATCGTTTGCAACCCGATGCAGAGGGTTTTGAGATGATTCAAGACGGCCTTCGAACTTTAAATTACCCTGCAGGAGGTCTCTAAAATGATGACTACTCAAGATTTTCAAGACGTTATTGACAGACTTCAACAACAGTATCCTGATTTTACCACGAATCAAGATTCTCTACAACTTATGTTAGATAATAATTTTAAACCTGTTTATGAGGCATCCACACGCTTTATTTCTATGTGCGATATTGAAGCCGATAAAATTTATCTTTGGATTAGTACAGAGGATGGTATATATTTTGAAGAAGATTCCGAAAACCTGTTAGATAAAATAACTGTGATGAAACTACTATATAGCCCAGGTTACCAAATTGCCCGTGAAGAGGAAGACGATGAGGATGAAGAATATTTGACAAGAATGGATATGGAAGAGACTGTGCGGCGTGGACAAGAAGTTTATGGAACAGACTTATTTCCTAATCTAACTAATTTTGCTGGTGGCAAACTGATTACTTGTGATAAGAGAGGGGCCGAATCATTACGTCGGCAAATTAATCGTAATACAGGTTGGGACATATATTACTCTTGTCCCTTAATTTTGTTGACTCGAGTGTGTCCATTTTATCGGAGGCATAACCAACAAAATCCATACCATATTAATTTAGAGGTTGACGTTGGCGTTTTAGAACGTCATTCTGTTCTTTATAGAGATTCCGACGGCTCAGCGACTTGGAATGGTTGGAGCGGACCATTTCTTTTGTACGAGTTACTCCCTCCTACAATTTGTAGTTCATTTAATTACCCTACAGGATTACCCTTAAATAGGTAAAATCTGTAATCTCTTACTATGACACGTAGTTCAGAACTAGATAGTTGGCTTGATGAATGGAGTCAGCAAATTGCTGATTGGGAAACTGAAACTGGGAAAATATTCTTAGGTGAAAATCGTTTAATGATTAAACCTCCTCGTGGGCGTTTCGAGTGTTGGCTCGACCAGCATAATCATAAAATGGAATTGCTAAGAACTTTGACCTCCGCCATTGCGGCTGTCGCAGGTGTCGCAGTTTTCTTGAAAGTTTTCGGAGTAATCTAACCATACATTTATATTCGTAGTAATAGGAATTGATTAGTATGTTTAAGCGAGCCTACACTTTCGACGACGTTCTATTGCAACCTCAATTTTCCAATTTAACCAGTCGTCGTCATGTCGATACTAGTTCCAAATTAGTCGCAGGGTTAAGTTTGAAAACTCCGATTGTAGCGAGTAATATGGACACCGTATGTGAATCTGACATGGCAATTAGAATGGCTGAACTCGGAGGAATTGGAATTATTCATCGATACTTAAGTGTTGAAGACCAAGTAGCCGAAGTAACTCGAGTTAAAACTCACTTAAACTTCATTTTGTCTAATCCTTATCAAATTAAACTGACGGAAAGTTTAGACTCGGCCGTTGACATTATGGTGGAGAAAAATGTTTCTTCATTACTTGTTGTCGATGAAACCGAAACCTTTTGCGGAATCTTAGGTCTCAAAGATGCGACCTATGTAGCAGGCGCTTTAAGCCGTTACCAAGTCGCCGATGTTATGGTCGGCTTAACTGATGTCATCACTACTACACCTAGTGTAACGAAGTCTGAAGCCTTAGACTTGATGCAGAATCAACGCATTGGCAAATTACCTGTCCTCAATGAAGCGGGCAAAATCTACGGACTCATCACTCGAAAGACACTAAACCGAGAAGAGTTGCACTTGGATGCGACGAAGGACGCTAAAGGGCAGTTGGCCGTGGGGGCTGCAGTAGGCGTCATTGGAGATTATCTCACAAGGGTAAAGTATCTAATCCGTGCAGGTGTCGATGTTGTAGTCTTAGACATTGCTCACGGTCATTCTATTATGTCTATCAAGGCTATTAAGGCCATCAAGGCTGAGTTTGACATTCCTGTTATTGCAGGCAATGTAGCCACTGCCGCAGGGGCTAAAGCATTGGCAGATGCAGGGGCAGATGGTATTAAAGTTGGTGTCGGTCCAGGCAGTATTTGTACTACTCGTATTGTCACAGGCCATGGAGTTCCTCAACTTACTGCTATCATAGAGGCTTGTTCTGCCGTGGACGTTCCTGTAATTGCTGATGGAGGAATCCGTAAATCGGGCGATGTCGTTAAGGCATTGGCCGCAGGTGCTTCTACCGTAATGTTAGGAAGTCTTTTGGCGGGAACTGACGAGGCTCCAGGTGGAGTTATTACTCGTGACGGTTCACGTTATAAGATGATTCGTGGAATGGCTTCTTACGGTGCGGCCTTGGGTCGTTCTAAGCGAGCAGGTGATGAAGTAAGTGAGGCCACACCTGAAGGTGTCGAAGCCTTGATTCCTTATCGAGGTTCAGTTGGAGAGATTATCACGAGTATTATTGGAGGCGTTCGAAGTGGATTCTCCTATTCGGGTGCTACTTGTCTTGCTGAATTATGGCAAACAGCAGAGTTTGTTGAGATTAGTCCTGCAGGATTGATTGAATCACGGCATCACGATGTGAAGGCTCTTTGATTTTAATCACTTTCTTAGATATTTACGAATTGCTTCGATAGTATTAGGGTGCATAATATCCATTGGGGCTTTTTAGATACTTAAAGATTAGGATAATTAAGTGCTATAATTTTTGCATCTCCAATAGGAATCAATTGCTTAAATTTTTTAACGAACTCAGATTCATTTATGGCAACCAGTTGCAGCGGAGTAGCACGGGGAACGTGGCCACAATCTAGAAGATTAAAGGAATATCCCTTGTGATGATTTGGTGTAGATGTATAAGCCCAAAAAGCAGGCCACTTCAGGGCAATTATTTCCTTTTCAGGTTCTTCACGAGGAGTTACTAATGGTTTAGCACGACGATAATTTTTCACTTCCTCTTTGGTTAAAACGTAAATAATGTCCAGGGCTGTTGGGTATTTATGATTTGGCATACTATTCCAAAAATCCCAGTCTTTGGAATGGGTCAAGTAAAATCTCCCCCTTATCAGAGGGCGTATTTGGGTGTTGCTGGTGTTGTAGACCCACAGTTCAATTTCGTCTTTAATTGGGCGAAGATTAGGCTGCAATGGATGATTACTACGAGGTCTAGGATTACCTTTCTCATCAATGATGTGGTTAATTATTTTAAAAGTAAAAATATCCTCCATTTCGATTCTACTTTGGATTAATTCATTAAATTCTTTGATAATTTCCACCTTATCTTTGTTCCACTCCTTTTCTCGCTCTCTTTTTCTCAAAGCCTCACTCCCTCCCAATCCATACACTAAACCCCTCTTAAAAGCCTCTTGATTCGATTGAGTTTACTTTGCAACCTTTTATTATCTCGTTGCAGTTTAAACACTTTTCGCTCTAATTCTTTTTTAGACGACATGAGGTTCCATCACCTTTCTTATTCCCTTGATAAAGGCTTCGAAAGCGCAGTAAACGACTACTAATATTAAAGCATTATCGGCTAACTTTCTCGCTTGACTATTTGGAAATTTGTCTCTAAGGATTCCTGTAACTACAAATGTTACAATGGCAACTCCGAGAGTGATGGCTGATAAAAACATACTTCTAAGTAAGTGTTTTTGTTACTTAAAGGCTTGTATAATTAATCAAAAATAGCAAACGATGGGTCAGAATTATAATTGGCTACAAACGCTGTCCAAAGCAGGAACGCTCCGATGAATACAAACATAGTGCCTAAAGATTTTACTTCTTGATTCGAACTCGCAAACTTCACCGTCGTGACTAATCCAATGACAATTAATCCAATACCAATGATATTAGTTTTCAACATACTAAGTCGTTAGTTGTTTTGTTACTTAAAGGCTTAGGCTTATATACGTAGTATAAGTGTAATAATATTCATGGCTTTGAGCATGATAGAATTTTTCGGAGGAATTGGTGCTCCTCGGAGAGCATTGGAAAGATTAGATTTAGATTTCAAAGTTTTGGATTATGTCGAAATAGATAAATTTGCAGTCAAATCTTACAACGCGATTTATGCAGAAAATTACAAACCGCAGGATATTAGAGATTGGGACAAAGACCTCAATGCCGATATCATATTTCATGGAAGTCCTTGTCAAGATTTTTCCCAAGCAGGGCGGGGGGCTGGAGGCGAAAAGCAAAGTCTAACTCGAAGTAGTCTTTTATGGGAGACAGTCAGGATTGTTGAAAAGGTCATGCCAAGATTAATCATTTGGGAAAATGTTGCCAGTGTATTAGGGAAGAATCATAAACCTGTCGTAGATGCTTACATAGAGACTTTAGAAAGTTTAGGATACTCTTCTCAAGTCTTGAAACTTAATTCTAAGGATTATGGCATTCCTCAAAATAGGAAGAGAGTTTTCATTGTAAGTAAACTTAATGGTTCGTTAAATCTTGACTTACCGACTCGTAATTTAGATAAAACTTTGCAGGATTTTTTAGAATCAAATGTAGATGAAAAGTTTAATTTAACCAGTAAGTTAAAGCAATACATTAATTCTCAACAGGCTGGTAATTACGTAGTTTCAACCAATAGATTAGTTTTAAACCGCCCCATTGCATCTACTATTTCAACTCGAACAGGGCGTAATAGAGCAGATTGTTCAGATTATATTTCAAATGATTTTGCCATAAATGAAAATGTAGCGGGTGTAGATTTGGTGCCATACACAATTAGAAGATTAACTCCTCGAGAATGTTGGAGACTTCAAGGATTCGACGATGCATCATTTAATCGTGCTGAGCAGGTTTGTAGTAATAGTCAATTGTACAAACAAGCAGGCAATAGTATTGTAGTAGATGTATTATGTCACTTATTCAAGGCTCTTGAGTTAAACAATTCACCGAACCACTTATATAGGGACACTCCCTCGCCATAAACATGCAAACTACCACCAAACAGTTAGCCAATGGTTTAATGTTCATTTCTAGTTGGACTCCGCCGTATCGTGTGGAGAATCTTCGTAAGTTGTTTAAGCGTGTCAAGCGTGTGGCTGATAAGCGAGCCATTGTATTCGAATCTGAAATCGGCAAGCCTGTTAAGGTTGTCGTTTCTAAGCGTTCAGCAGGAGCATTTCGAGATTACACTATGTCAAAAGAATCGGGTACTGATACTTTTGTGCGTTATCAATGTCCTGTCACTCTTACTCACGGACCTTTGACTGAATCTGGATGGCATCCTTTGGCAGTATTACACCCTGTGCAACACGGTATGAAGGATTCACCAGTAATTATCAATAAAATGCCTGATGCTGAGGAAGGAGACTTGCTTAAGCATGTTCCTCATACTTGGAATGGCTACTGTGACCATTGCGAAACTACACGTCGTCGTAAGCAAACAGTTTTAGTTCGCTCCGATGATGGAGAAGTCCGTCAAGTCGGTTCAAACTGTTTGTTTGAATACACAGGAATCGACCCTGAAATATTGGTTCGATTTTACAACTATTATGCTATGGCGCAGTGCGATTCTGATGAAGAATACTCTAGTCGTGGTTCGGGTTGGGCACCTACTCGAGAGTATCCACTTTATGATTTCCTTGTCTTGCTTGGTCGTTGGCTATGTGTTAAAAACCAGTATCCTCGTGGAGCAGGTAAGTCTTTGTTCAACTCGTATATTTCCGACGACAATACAAAATTAGTTTCAAATAATATTGACCACACAGGCAAGCCTGTTTGGACTCATGAGTTGGCTGATGAATCTGTAGGTCAACTTTTTGCTGAAGAAGCCCTTAACATGTTGGAAATGGTCAAACCTCGTAATTCTTTTGATTACAATCTCAAGACAGTTTTCGACACAGGTATCGTCGTTAAAAAGACGGCAGGCTACGCAGGCGCTATTTGGATGAAGTGGTTTAATCTCACTGAAAAAGGCGTCTTAGACACTGTCTTTGAACGTAATCTGCCTGTTACTACAGATACCGAAGAACCACACCCTAGCGAGCATTTGGGAGAAGTTGGCCAGCGTATCGAGTTTGAAGCCACAGTACTTAGAACTAAGCAAATGCCTGGTGGTGTGTGGGGTCCTACGACACTAGTCACGATGGTGGACGCTAACGAAAATCAAATTATTACTTGGACGACTGGCAAAGTCCCACGCACACACTCTCGAATTACGGCTCGAGGGACGGTTAAAAAGCATGGTGAGTATCAAAAGGTTAAGCAAACTCAAGTCGGACGTCTTTGGTTTAAGCCATTAGATGAGTAATCATTAAGTAGTAAGCCGATAGTAGATTACTCATGGTCACCTGGGCTAATCTAAGTCGCAAGTCTCGATTAGATTATCAATGTAATCTCTTTTTATCCGAGATGATGACTTATATGCAAGGTGGTATTGAAACTTACAGTCTCGCTGACCTGGGCGGCCGAGAAGCAGAAGTGCCTCCACAGAGACATAGATACAGTAATTGGATTTGGCGACAATTGACCACTAAAACTCCTACATTTGAAACTGGAGGGGGCGAATTTACTGCACCAACCATAGATACTCCAACTAATCCCTCCTTGGAAGCATACTTCAATTCTTTCGATTTGTATTCGAGTAGTACCTTTTTAGATACGGGTGAAATGATAGTTATGATGCCCTCGCGATATCCAAGTGATAGGGGCTATTATTCATATAGTAATTCAGACCCTGGTATAGAAATCGTAGTTACGACGCCTACTGGCGAAGTTTCCGTTGATTTTGGAAATCAATCTCTGTATGTGTTTACCATAATTCAGTATTATAGCCCTGGTGACTTAGATTCCGAAGATAATTTGTATCTACAGTATTGTAATCGACGTAGTGGAGATTTTATTCTCGATATCTCGACAGGCGAAATCACGGAATTAGGGTGGGTGTATGATTACGCACCTGGGCAGATATTTTCGGCTGAATATCGCACCAGGGCTGAGACAGTTCGGGCTAGTTCACCCCTAGTACGTAATGGTCAATTTTCTTGGGATGCTAGACTTATTATATTGCAAGGGATTTCATATTTTGCTTTGAATTACCCATCGGGAATGCCTTTGTAGGTTTTATATAGGAGTATTTATTACTCTTATCTATGCCCTATGTTAAACAAGTTGACCGTAGCCGATATGAATCTGCCATTGCCGAGATTGTACTTAATTTAAATAATCAAGGACAGGATGGATTATATCCTGTTGGCGACTTGAATTACTTGATTTCTGCCATTATTGACCAAACTTTGACTCGTCAAGGAGTTCGTTATCAAAACTTAAATGCCATTATGGGTGCTTTAGAGTGCGCTAAACTTGAATTGTATCGTCGTGTGGCTGCTCCTTATGAAGACGTTAAAATTGCTGAAAACGGCGATGTTTACACGCAGTAATGGTGATTCAAATGGTTTTTCACACAGTTCACTGGATAGATTCTACTCAAGACGTTTTATTTTTAGTAGAAGAATCTTCTGTAGTTAGAATCCATTGGATTACACATCCCTTCGTCGTTGGCCAATTAGTTTCTAAGAACTTTAATGTAGTCGTAGCCAAAGCGAGTTCACAGACTTACACGGGGCAACAAGTGCTAAATATGGTAGTAAATGTTCCTTTGCAAGACTTTTCTCGTATCGAGATGCCGAAACACTCATAAGGGTATTCTAACCATGAAACACTATGAGAGCGAAAACTGTTACGCATGTTGAGTATGAAATCTTTATGCACATTTTAAAGCAAATTGATGTTTCTGAAGTTAAAGAAGAAATGGTTCCATCTGGAGACGAAGTAGCCGCAAAGAGATTTACACAGGGTGTAGAATCTGCTTCTAAACTAATTCATAATTTGTGTGTTCGTAGGCAACATCGACTTCCTGAAGACCATGTTGACTACTTGGTCAAGGAGTGAGATGTGTGGCGTGGAAAGGTATTCCGAAGTTTATGCACCAACGTCCCAAAGGACAACATGACTCACCCACCTACATCTGTGGAACTACATTTCAATCATGGTCTTCTAAGTGGATGGGTGCACACTCAGACACGACTGAAGTCGACGGTGAAACTGTGTTTAGATTTACCGTTGGCAAAGAAGTGGCACACCTGCCTTTATGCCCTGACTGTTGGGCGGCTGATACCTATATCGCACCTGCACCCACTCCAGAGTTTACTCTGCCCCCTGTAGTTGAATCTGAAGTCATAGAAGTCGAAGAAGAGACTTGTGGTGAAGCCATTTACCTTTGGGATTATATTAAATAGTTGAACCGACAAGGTAATTAACATGGATTGTGGAACTTGTGAAGTGGCTAGCCCCCTAACTGTAGAACAACCCGAAACGGTCGAAGTCTCGTTGACTATCACAGATGCAGCCCAAACTATGCTTGCCGAAGCAGGTTTAGGTCATGATGATGAAGATATGGCACTTCTTGTTGGTGTTTTATCAGGTGGTTGTTCAGGTTATACTTATGACTTACAAATCATAGAAAGCACCGAAATTGATTGTCAAGAATTATTCATTTTTTGTGATAAAGTTCCCAATGAAGGCTTTCGAGTTTTAATTCCCAATATGGTTAGTCATTTGCTTACGGGTATCGAGATTGATTACGTCGATAAATTGATGGGCGGTGGTTTCCGAATCAATAATCCTAATGCTTCTAGTTCCTGTGGTTGTGGAGAATCATTTGCTTAAGTTCTAACCTTTATATAGGTATGGAACTCGTGTTTAGATTATGTCTGATAAAAAGAAGACTCAAAAACAGTTAATCGAAGAACTAACTCTTGCTGTGGAAAAATTAAACCGCCGTATTGAAGTTTTAGAAAGAAATGCAAACCCATACGAGTGGAATCCCAAACCACGTACAAGAACTAAAGATTGTTCACATTGTAATGGCACAGGAAAGGTAGAAGTGAATCATCCATTCCAACCATACTACAGTAACGATAATTACAATGGTTCTTCTTGGGGTGTTTGAAGTGTCTAAATTGGCAGATTTCGAAGCGGAGATTTCAAGTTGGACGATTAAGTTTGACTCAGTGAGAGATTGGAAAGCCGAGCGCACTCGTCTTCCCCTCATGAGAGGACATTACGAAACTATGTTGGCTGAGACAGGTCTACCACCTAATCTACAAGCGTTTGCGGATTCATTTTGGCAAGTATGTCTTGCAGCCAATGTCAATCAAGACATCGAGGCAGGTGTCAAAGCCAGGGCTAAGCGTTCTTTGCCTTCTTTTGTGCGAGAAACTCACTTGAACTTACTATTGCATGACGTTTTCCAAGATGTCGCTACTGTAGATAATTCCGTAGAAACAGATACTCAAAAGAAAACTGACTTTTTAATTGAATCTTGCAATCATCCTGTCGTGGTGAGGTTGCATACCTATACCAACACTCGACGAGCGCATAAGTTTGCTGCGATGGAGAAAAAGACACCTTTGGCCGAAGAAGGGTCTAGTAAGTTCATTTCAGACTATCGATTGACGATTGACAGAAAGACTGGTCGCACTTTGCCTAATGACTTTTGGGTTTACAGTGCTACTCAAGTTCAAGAAGTTGTTGACTATCTCCAAGAATGCGAAGATTCATATACGTGTGAACTCACAGCATAGAATAATAGGAGTTGAATAATATGAGTTGGGAAGAATTAGTTTACTTTTGTAGCGGATTAGTTATCATTGCCATTACAGCACACATTATGTGGGGTGACCAGTGATGAATAGAGTTCGAAAATTTATTGGCCGTATTACGTCTCCTATTTTTGTTCCTCTTCGAAGATTCGTCGTTTGGGGAGATACTAGATTTGGCACTTGCGATATGAAATTGACTTTAGAACCACGTTGGAACCACGCATTAGATGGATTTGCAGATATGGACGAGTCGATTAACTCTAACTTATTGGAGGAAGATGAATGAAGCCAGAATGGAATTGGATGCAAACATCTCAAATTAAGTCACGAGGACAATCATTTCCACCTCAAGCAGTCATCGACTACTTGAAAAATACTAAAGTGATTCATCAGAGGATTTAAAAGATAGAGGAATGGGATAACCAATGAGTAAAACATCAAACATTAGAGGCTATCTGACCAGAGTAGTTCAATTCTTTTTGGGATTGGATGGTATTTTACACGGTTTAGAAGTGATTTCGGCTTATCGAGAACAAGCGTGGATGACATTTACTTTGACCAGTTTTCACGCTTGCATCTTTTTGTTGGCTGTTTATTTTGTGGGACATGACCATTCACACCATTCCCCTGCGGAACAAGTTTAAGATTATATTGCCTTGCGCCTTGTTGTGATTTGGAAGAGGAATGATTAAATAGGTGTGTCCACTCGTAGACATCAGAGGCGAACGGAATGTCTGAGTACACTATGGCTATCATCGTCAATTCTGCTTTGAAGATGTCTGCAGGTAAAACTGCGGCTCAATCTGCTCATGGAGCAGTTACGGCTGCTTTGACCGCCTCTAATATTCGTCTAGAAGTCTTGGAAACATGGATTGCTCAAGGACAACGTAAGATTTGCTTACGAGGTTCTGATGAATCCGCCTTAACTTCATTCGAAACTAAGTGTCGTAAGAAACGTATTCAATACACGGAAATTAGAGATGCAGGACTTACTGAGATTCCTGCAAACTCTTTGACCGTAGTCGTTTTAGGTCCTGGGTCTAAATCTAAAATTGAATCATTGACTAGTCAACTTCATCTTTACTGATGCCTTTATAAGGGTATCTAAAGTTAATCTTTATTATGAGGAACGATGAGTTTATAGAAGACGTTATAACTGACATGTCTAAAAAAACCCCTAAGAAGTTGAATAAATTGAATGGTTTGCGCTTCTATTTAGCAGGCCCTATTGATGCTGCTAAAGATGATGGCGTCGGTTGGCGTCGTGCTTTGAAGCCGTGGCTTAAGCGTCGAAAGGTACAACCTCTCGACCCTTGCGATAAACCTATTGCTTACTCCGCCTATAAAGAAATTGAAGGAGAGAAACAAAAGATGATGGAACTGAAAGAATCTGGTCGTTACTTCGAATTGACACAACAAATGCGAAATATCGTCCATGTTGATTTGCGTATGGTTGATGTATCTGATGTAGTTATCGTTTACTTAGATACTTCGATATCTATGTGTGGCACTTATCATGAATTGATTAATGCCTTACAACAACGTAAGCCGACTTTAGTGGTCATTGAAGGTGGTAAGGCCAAAGCACCTAATTGGTTGTTCGGAATTATGAACTTCAACTTCATGTTTGATTCTTTCGATGACCTCAAGACATTTTTGAAGCAAATCGATGAAGGCGTCATCACTGCCGACTTGTCTCGATGGGTCTTTTTCACCCACAATTGAGGTGAGATATTATGAAGTATGATATTATTATAGTTGGGTCGGGTCCTGCAGGCTCTGCAGCGGCTTATTTTAATGCATTAGAAGGACAGAAAGTCTTATTACTAGATAAATCTGAGTTTCCTAGAGATAAAACATGTGGTGATGGCGTAACAGGTAAGTCCTTGAACATCTTACATGAGATGGGTCTCAAGGATGCTATTATCTCTACTAGAGAGATTTCTTGTACTGGCGTCATCATTGGCGCACCAAATAAATTGGAATTGAACATTGATATTCAAAATCCTAATGACCCTTTAAGTGCCTTTTGTATTGAAAGAGATGTTTTAGACAATCTGTTGCACGAACAGGCAAAGGAAGCAGTTTTAGAAAATGGTGGAGAAGTTATCTACGAAAAAATAACAGACGTCTTGACAGATAACAATCGAATAATTGGAGTCAAATCTAAATCTAATGAATGGTATTCTTCAAAAATAATCGGAGCAGGCGGATATAATTGTCCTGTTTCTCGCTTTGTTCTCTCAAATGTAGGTGAACCGAAGCAAGACCGACAACATTGTTCATCTGCAATAAGGGAGTATTGGACAGGAATCACAGGAAACACAGGAGAATTTGAAATTCATTTTATTGAAGGTATACTCCCTGGTTACTTTTGGATTTTTCCATTATCTGAAAATAAATTCAACATAGGCGTAGGGATGCTATTAGAAGACATGGATGGTCAATCAATCAAACTTAAGCAAATGCTAAAATACATCGTCGAAGAGTCTCATCTTTCCCATCGATTCGTTGATGCATCTGCTGTGCCAAAAACGAATAAGGGCTGGATGTTACCATTAGGCTCTCCACGTGGTCAAACACCACAACCTAGACGAAACTTTGTAGAAGGTTGTATTTTGATTGGAGATGCCGCTACATTAATCGACCCATTTACTGGTGAAGGTATTGGTAATGCACTAGTCTCAGGTAAGTTAACTGCTAAATACGCCTCATTTGATGACGACTCTTGTTTGAAATATCAGACTGAGTTATGGTCAATGATTGGAAAAGAATTAACTAACTCTCATAGGTTGCAAAAAATGTTAAAGAAGAAATGGTTAGTAAATTGGTTCATTAAGAAAGCAAAGAAAAAACCTGCCTTACAAGAAGTTTTGACAGACATGCTACACAACAAAGATTCTCAATCGGCATTTGAGTCTAAATGGTTTTGGGTCAAGACTTTGCTATTTTGAGACAAAACACCATAGCACTTATATGGGATTGGACCTTACCACGTAACATGACGAATTGGAGACGAGTTATGATTGCCCTCGCAGGGATGTTGTTTTTGTTTGGACTGCTACAGTTTTATGATATGACTTTGGCATTCTCAGCCGATAATTACATTCGTGCCTTGATTGAATGCCTTGGAGGAGGCTTAGTTATGTTTGCTTCCTTCATTATTTGGGGAGTTGATTTAGAATGAATCCTGAAGATTATTGGAATGTTAAGATGGCGCAATACGTCAAGCGATTTACTACTTTTAGAACTATGCTAACTCAAGCCACAGGAATCACTGATGACGAGGCTATTCAAGAGCATTGGGAACTCTTCGCTGACAATTTTTGCGGTTGCGAATCTTGTGCTGACGAAGATGAAGATGACACGATTGAAATCAATGTTCCTTTAGACTACTCTGCAGACACTGCAGACGATGAAGATTGGGATGATGAAACACCCACTTGGAGATGATACTTACCACACCCACCTCGAGTCAGCCCTTTTTCTGTTCATTTCAGGGCTGATTCTAAACCTGAGCATGTTGAAAAAAGGCTCACCCTTATATAGGTATGAAACGGGATAGATAATTATGGGTCTAATAACTACATTCGATGGCGTAACACATGATAAACAAGAATTGCTTGAGCAAATGCTTGACGATGATTTTTACTATGGTTACTTAGGTAAGCAAGCCCTTAGCAGTAGCAATCTAAAGTTGCTATTAACTTCCGTAAAGCAATACGCTAAGCGTTTAGAAGGTGAGAGTGAATCTACTCAAGCCTTGCGAGATGGAAAGTTATTCCATTGGAGAATTTTAGAACCTGATAAGTTTGACGACTTAAACATTGTCGAAGTAGCGTCAAAGAACACGAAAACTTACCGAGCAGCCGTAGAAGAACTCGGAGAAGTTTACACCAGGCCTGAAGTTACTAAGGCAGTAGAATTGGCAGACGTCTTACTAGCCAATAATGAGGCTGCTTCTTACTTAGAAGATGCTGATTTTGAAGTTCCTGCTATTGCCATGATTGATGGTTTAGCCTTTAGAGGCAAGGCAGACATTAAGCGAGGCAAGCAAATTATTGATATCAAAACTACGTTAGATATTGGTAAGTTCGCTTATTCCGCACGAAAATACTCTTATGATTTACAAGCCGCTTTGTATTTGGAACTGTTTCCTGATGCTGAAGAATTCATCTTTTTGTGCATCGATAAGAAGACTCAAGACATTGCTGTTTTCGAGTGTTCTCCTGAGTTTTTAGAAGCAGGTCGTGAAAAGTTAACCAAAGGCATTGAAAAGTATAAATTTTTCTATCATGGCGATGTTGAAGTCGACCAATACGTTCATTATGGAACGCTATGACCAGAAACATTAAGTAATCGAACGGAGTAATGATACTTATGGTGAAAATCAAAAATATACTGAGTTTGTTTGATGGTATGTCTGGGGGGCAACTCGCCCTCGAGCGAGCAGGTATTCCATTCGAGAATTACTATGCTAGCGAAATCAAACCTCATGCCATTGCCGTCACGCAACATAATTTCCCCGATACTATTCAAGTTGGTGATGTGACGAAACTAACTAAGGCAGACTTACCGAAGATAGACCTTTTAATTGGTGGTTCACCATGCCAAGATTTAACCATCCTTGGTCAAAGTCGAGAAGGATTAGAAGGTTCAAAAAGCATCTTGTTCTTTGAATACGTTCGGTTACTCAAGGAATTGAAGCCGAAGTATTTCTTGCTTGAAAATGTGGCTAGTATGCGAAATGCTGACCGAGACCTCATCACCAAGATACTCGGAGTAGAACCCATTTTGATTAATTCCGACCTCGTGTCGGCTCAACATCGTCGTCGCTACTACTGGACGAATATCCCTGGAGTTGAACAACCTGAAGACTTAAAAATCATGTTGGATGACGTGGTTGACCGCACTGCCAAGAGAGAAGAAAACATGTCGGAAAAGAAACAAGCCTTCATCGATAAAAAGCGAGACGGCTCTATGTGGGTACGAGTAGATGGTGATAAATCTATGCCGATTACTGCGAGAGGTTATGCGGCTTGGAACACTCAATTCATCACAAATAAAGACGGTACAATCCGAGACTTAACTTTGGATGAGTACAAGCGTCTTCAAACAATTCCTGATTGGTATGAGTTTCCCGTTATCAAGTCGAAAGCGACTGATTTGATTGGAGATGGTTGGACTATCGACGTCATTGCTCACATCTTTCAGGGGTTGAAGTCATGAGACCTATAACTGTTTTAAGTCTTTTCGACGGCATTTCTTGCGGTCAAATAGCCCTCGCACGGGCAGGAATCACTGTAAAGCAATACTTTGCCTCTGAGATTGATAAACACGCCATTAAGGTCACTCAATCGCAATATCCCGATACCGTTCAATTAGGAGATATTTTAGATTTAGACGTTTCAATCTTGCCTGAAATAGACTTGCTTATTGGAGGAAGTCCTTGTCAAAGTTTCAGTGTGGCTGGAGATGGTACGGGATTCGATGGTAAAAGTAAATTGTTTTGGGAATTTGTTAGAATTTTAAAAGAACTCAAGCCGAAGTATTTCTTATTAGAGAATGTGAAAATGAAATCTTCATGGAGAGACATCATCACTGAAACTGTCGGTGTAGAACCAATTGAAATCAATTCTGCATTAGTGTCGGGTCAACATCGTCGACGATATTATTGGACAAACATTCCCAGTTTGGAACAGCCCGAAGATTTAGAAATTTCTTTAGCATCTATTTTAGAATCTGTTGAAGAGGAATGTGACCGAGAATACGGTGACCGCTTAGCCCCTAATGGAAAAACTATTCGATTAGAAGGTGATGACGTTCCATATACATTTTACGAGGCTCGCACCGAAGAAGGCAAAGCAGAACGTCGCAGGTTGCGTAAATTACTTGGTCGAGACACTACGCCTCGAGGTGCTAAGTATAAGATTTACTTACCTCTTCGAACTTCAAAATCAAATTGTATTGTGGCGACTCCGTCGCAATTAGATTGGGTGGTTGATAACCAAGGTTGCTATCGAAAATTAACTTTGACTGAATTAGAAAGATTACAAACTTTACCTGCTAACTACACCGAAGGAATCAGTGCAGCCCAACGACGCAAAGCCATTGGTAATGGATGGACTGTTGATGTGATTACTCACATTTTCAATGGAATCAAACCTTAGTAACCCTTATAAGTGGAACACGGTTACGAGTACCATGGTCCGTAATCACTTAGGCTACGCTTGCATTAATCAAACGCTATCTGATACTGAACAGGTTTGTACTAATCGAACCTTACGACTCAAGACTTTGAAGGAGCAAGGCTTAGAGTATCTGTCAGAATTGATTACAGGTAATCTTGACGCTTTGCGACAGGTCTTAGAGTGGAATTATGAACATGATTTCAAACTTTATCGGATGAGTAGTGAGATGTTTCCATTTTACTCTCATCTTGAGCATGGTTACAGGATTGAAGATTTACCGCAATCTGACTTGATTTTATCTCAACTGCGTAGTTTAGGAGAATACGCTCGCTCGACCGAGCAACGCTTGACTTTCCACCCAGGACCTTTCAATGTTTTGGCTTCTCCAAATCCTGAGGTTGTTAAGAAGGCAGTGAATGAATTGAATTGTCATTCACATATCTTTGATTTAATGGGCTTTGAGCCGTCGTGGGAGAACAAGATTAACATCCATGTAGGTGGAGCATATGGAGACCGTGAGAGTGCCTTAAAACGCTTCTGTGAGAGTTTTGCATTACTTGATGAGGGAACGAAGAAACGATTGACGGTAGAGAATGACGACCGTGCGAATCTTTATTCAGTCAAAGATTTGTATGATGGTGTTTACAAGGTGATTGGAATTCCAATCGTGTTTGATTATCATCATTACTGTTTTAACACTGGTGACATGACTGAGCAAGAAGCATTAGCATTGGCTCATTCTACATGGCCAAAGAACGTAGTCCCTGTCTTCCATTACTCCGAGAGTAAAGTTATTGAACAAGGTGGCGATAAAATGACGCCTGCTCACTCAGATTACATTTCGGGTTCTATTGATACTTACGGTTACTCTTTCGACCTTGTGTTCGAGGCTAAGCGAAAAGAGCAAGCCGTTTACTCATTTTTAGATTGCAATCCTGAATGGACGTTACAGAGTAAGATATCGAAAACTGAATCTAAATTGATAGGTCATATGGCATTTTAGTAGATATCTTTAAATACTTTGCTTTACTATACGTTATCATGGTTATCTGCGCTCGTTGTCAAGAAGATAAAGATTCAGTCATTCACTCTCGACTAAGCCCCGATTCTTACTTACGGCACGACCGTGAAACTGGTTATTCAGTATATCATTACTGTGAGCCTTGTCATTTAGCCTTATTGACGGCAGTTTGGACTAGATTACGAACTACAGAACGGTCAGGCGACAATCCTGCCCCAACTGCAATTTGACCGAGACTTTATATAGCGAAAGCCCCCAATAGTAAATTATGAGTCAAGACTGGAGACAGATTGCACTAGATTCAGGTATTAAAATCGGAACTATGGTTCGTTCATATGACTTTGCATTTGACAATGCAAATTATGTCGAAGGTCGAGTAGTGGCTATTACACCTTGGGAGGATTGCCCTTGTGGGAATGACCACATTCATATTCAAGTCGTAAGGCAATTTATGGGTTGTAACTCTTGTAATAACAAAGGTTGGACGGGAGAACTTCCAAATATGAGTGTCTGCGAGAGTTGTGAGGGTGAAGGAAAGCGAGAAATTCCTCCGATGAATAGTATGATTTATCCCCATATTTCTCACTTAGAGCCTCGAGGACGTTATGATGACCAAGGTGTCAAAGGAACGGAATTAGGTCCTGGAATTGTGAAATTTTATGCTGGCGTGGTGGGTAAAACAGGCGTAACAATAACCTTGAATTACCCTTTGTGATGTGATTTTGTGAAGTTTTTAAACTATCCGCGTGAGACTCCTCTTTTCGGCTTCCTCATTCTCTCTCAACCTTGGCTTAATTTGGTTGTTGATGCTATTATGGGTGTTGTAAAATTCAGGACAAGGGAAGATGGAATCGTAGAATTAGATTTAGAACGTGGTGCAAGAAAAGGCCTTAGAAAGGTCGCAATGGAAAAAGTTGGCGAGAATTCAAAATATGGTATTGAGGTATGGATTAACTGGTGGGATTGGGAGGACGAACCCAGTTGGTATTTACAACCATTCGTTAGAACTAATACTAATAATGGTCGTCCAACTCGAGAACATCGAGTAGGTGATAGTGCCCTTCGAATTGGCAAAGGGCACGGTGGGGAAGATGGAGATAAACATTTTTTAGGTATACGTGGTTTTAATCAAGAAGTCCTTGAAAACCTGCAAACTCGTATCTCGCGATTAGAAGGAGTTGAATAAGTTATGGAAATCACAGATTTGACCCCAACACTACTGATTCGTTTTGAACTCGAACACACTCAAGAACGAGGTCGCCTTATCTCGTTGAGAAAAATCAACTATCAAGACGTACGAGTAGGAGACATTTTCGTAAATACCCCTCAATGGGCTGACGAGTGGACGGCATTTCAAATTACTGGCAAAAATATACAGGATACAGAATTTGGTAGGTGGTCTCTCGGAGAAGAACTATTGACATATGATGTTTATCATATTACCGATGACAAGGTTGTACTAGATGTTAAGGGTCATAATTATTCCTATGAAAGACTGGTCAAGGAAAATTGTAAGTGTTTAAAATTCCTTCACCAACCCATAATTACCTTGAATTACCCTGAGGAGATATTAAATAGTCGGACGGATAATTAATCGTTATGGGATTCATGCTCGGCGACCCTTTTTCGCACTTTGATAAAAGAGTTTTCCAAGCCAATACTGTCTCATTTAAAGCCGATGCCCAAATTGTTTTACCAACAGGTCAAACGGCTCAAGCCGATTTAGTTGGTTGTTATCATTGGATTTTAGATGCAAATCTCGCGCCGACATTAGCAACAGGCTATCGGATGAATATCGTCGAGAAGGATGTTGCCGTACTTTCATTTTGGCAAGTCGGAACTAATTATTACGTCCGACAAGATTTCTATCACGAGAATGCGGATGGTAGTTGGTCGCAAATTTCCGATAGTTTTAATATGTTACAAACTGGTTCACTTGCTCAAACAGACATCTCTAGTACTGTGGCAGCATTTGATGCGACTTACGGCACTCATACGAGTTTAGGAGATTACGATACTTGTTTTTATCGTAACGTAACTTGGCAGCGCACTCAAATGCCTGTTTGGGTTAGTGATGATTCCGAATGTGAAACTTGCGGTTCAGGTAATATTCCATTGAAAATTAATATTTATGAATGGACGAAAGGAACGGACATCGAGTATCGTTCTAGCACTAATTGTAGTAATACTAATTCTTGTTGTCAAGAAACTTCGACAGACTTAACTACTTTGCAAACTTCTATGGCGGCATTATTGGTCGAAAGGTGTACCGACGACGAAGATAATGGTGGCGGTGGCGGTGATGAACCCGAATGTACTGACAATGACGATTGTGAGGATGGATACGTTTGTGTTAATCAAGAGTGTGTCGAAAAGATTGAAGGTTGTACCGACCCACAGTCGAATGAATACGACAGTTCGGCCAACGTTGATGATGGCACTTGTATTTCCTGCAAGACAGGCTACGAGAAGGATGTTGCAGGGCTGTGTTTATCCTGCATTGAAGGATACTCCAAGGATGCTGCAGGGAACTGTTATGAAGACGATGATGAAGAAACTGATTTCCCTTGGCTTGCCGTAGCAGGATTGGGTGTGGCACTTATCTTTGCGCTTTCATAGTAAACATTAAATACCAAAAAGAATCTATTGATGAGTATGGTTACACTTTTCGAGCAAACTGTTCCTATTGCTACTGCAACTGGTGCTTCGACAGAGTTTTATTATTTGGCTAGTGCGTATTCCGAAGATGTACAAACGGCTCGTATAGAAGGACCAGGTGTTATTGAGTTGAAGTATTTCCTTAATGAGGCAGGCAGTTCACTAGGTGGAAGTACTGTTTCATTAGACCCTGTCAAAGGAGATTACTTACGATTTGGTGGCAGTTTAGTTACTATTGATATGGTCGACCCTTGGGGTAACACAGTGCTTGGTGAAGTTTATCCAAGGCTTAGTGATGTGGAATTAGAGACGATTTGCGATGGTGGAAAGGCGTGTGAATCTAAGCGTTGGAGAGGCCTTAGAGTTAGGTCAGGCAAACCAGAACCACTAAAAGTACAATACACCAAAGAAGGGTGTTTGAGAGGAGATTTAATTCAAGGTAGTAACTGTCAAGCCGTGGAAAACTTACCTTCTTTGGTTACGGTAAATATGCCCACCTTAGAACTACAAAGCGATGGTGTTGTTTACACTTACGATTGGAGTAAGTGGGCAGAATATGTCTCATATGCTGACAGTAAAATTCCAAATTATAGATTCACAGGTTACTCCTCAAACGCGACCGATACATTGACCAAAGTACCTATGAGTTTAGATTCATTTCACACTGCTGAAAACGTCATTACTGCAGGAGCAGGTGGGCGTGGATACGGATTCACTGATGACGAACGCCAAGCCACCAACGGGGCAGGACTTTATGAAGATGCGGCGAAGTTAAAGATTACAGTTACCGAAGGAAGTGACCTAAATTGGTTACTTTGGGCAGCCGCTGCGGTCGCAGGTATTGCAGTGTTAAATAGAAGTCTTTAAATAACTGAAAGCGTAAGTTACAAGTATGACTTTTGGTGTCAACGCTTTAGATTGGACTAATATTGGTAGTAAACTACGGACTAGTATGGCTGAAACAGTTGGCGAGTCATTAGTTGCAACTAATCTTGCTGCATTTTCATCTATGGTAGGATTTATTATTTATGATGGTGAAACGGGGGTAAAAACCACTCAATATGACATGTATATAGATAGGGACGAAGATGAAGAAGGAAATCCTCTACCTTTGTCCGAACACGCTATCACTACTAAAGAGAATGAAGATGGTGAAAAAATCGTTATCGATAGGACGCTTATCCCTAACTTTTATATAGGGACGGATGCTGACGGCAATATGCTAATAACTCAAGACGTATCATTAATTTCTGGGTATGATGAAGATGAAGATGGGACGCCTATTCCAATAAATGCAGGAGCAGGCGGAATTCAATCCTTCATGATTGAAGAACCGATTCAAGAATGGGCAAAAGAACTTTTCGATTCAATCATTGACACCGATACAAGTTGGTCACCAGATTTGCTTATCGCAAGTTTAGATGATGAGAGGGGCGTAGATTATCAAACAGTGGATGAAGTCACCAATTCAGACGGAACTACTTGGTTGCGTCTAAAGAAACGAAATGGTATTGAATCTATTTTCTATTATCTTCCTTACTCCAGTGAAACTGAATACACTACTTTAGTGGATTCCATCCCTGCAGAGTTTACATTTGCTGATGACCAATACCTTTTCCCTGTAGGAACTGAATTAACTGCTGAAACTGGTGACCCTAAAGCACGGGCTTCTACTGTCGAAGCAACTTCCGTTTCATCTACTTTGCTTAGTTCTACCTATGATACATCACTTACTGACCTTAACACGGCTTATGAAGCCGTTTTAAGTGGCGATACGACAGGCGGTGGCAATGGTGGAACTACAGGCGGCTCTGACGGTTGCCCTGACAACGCTACTTACAACACTACAGATGCAAAATGTGAGTGCGATGATGGATATAAGTCTACAATGACTACAGATGGCTCAGGGACTTTATTAGAATGTAATGTCACTTTTATGCATAATTTCACAACTACTACTTTGCCAAAGGCCAAAGTATTCATCTTAGACAACAAGTTTTGGATACTTGGAGGTGGATTCGTTCTACTGGGCGGTCTTGGATGGATTTCAGGTCTGTTTAGAGGCTCTAAAGCACCAGCAGAGGAAAAACAAACTCTGGGTCAATTACTAGATAATGCTATCGGCTCAGGCAAGGAAATTGAAGGGTAATTTAGATGGCTTACTACACGCAAAATCCTTTTGATTCCTGCCATCCTAGTTTCGTTACTATTGATGACCAAACAGGTCGCATATTCCAATCGGAAAACACAGGCAAAGAGTATCGTTTTAACATGGTTGACTTTTTAAACGAACGTTATAAAAATGCTTCGACCAATTACGGAGATGAAATTTGTTCCCTAGCCGAGCCTTCGCTTTGTGGTGGCTTTAAAACAGGATTGAAAGTAAGTTTCGATGATTGGCTAATGGCATTAGACCAAGGCAATACTTGGTCTGAGTTCCCTGAGCAACGTGCTGAGTTTGAAAAAGCCTATGAAGCCCTTCAAGCCGAAGAGAAAAAGAAACAACGTAAAGCACCTCCTGCGGCTCAAAAGCAAGGAGTGGCCTACACTAGTCCTTGGCAGGCTGTTATTAACTGGGCTCGTGGTGCGGCAGGAGGTTCAACGTCCTCACCAGGAACGAGTGCACCGCCCTCTACAGGTTACACTCCTCCGACTCCTTCTCCTCCTACATTACCTCCTCCTGGCCAACTACCTCCGAGTACAAAACCTAGTCTTCCTCCATTTGGAGGCAGTGGACCTAGTAAATTACGTCCCGAAGGAACAGACGAAGAAGAAGAAAAGAAACCTACTTCTCCTCCGAGCCCTGTTGGTCCTGTTGGCGGTGGAGGTACATCTGGTGGAGGCACATCGGGTGGAGGTACAACAGGCGGAGGTTCACCAAGCGGAGGTTCTAGTGGTTCTTTCGGAGGAGGTGCTGGATTTGGCGGTATGCGTCGTGCAGAAGATGAATCTTACAAATGGAAAGTACCTGCTCTTTGGGGTGCAGGAATTTTAGGAATCGCATTGGCTTATGGAGTCGTATCACTGGAGAGATGAAAATGAAGGAAATAATTGGAATAACCTGTGCACTTATAGGAGGAGCGTATTTATTTTGGGGAGTATCTGTGGGCAAAGTTCCCTTCACCGTAGAAAATGCAACCTTTTGGGGTATCGGTCTTGGAATCACTGCCTTTGGCCTTACTCTCTTAATTACAAATCGAATGGACACACCTAGTTACTGGGACGGTCCTGACATTCTTCGATTAACGTCTCGACCAATTCCTGCATAAGTTTTATATAGGAACTCTTCCTTAACTTAAGATATGGGACCATACTGGTATCGTAATTTTAATAACTTTGGAACGACTTGGGACTTTTACGAACGTTTAGTAAAAGAACTTATGGGGAATGAAGAAGTCACTAAGCAAGCAGACCTGAAAGACACCGTCACGATGAAGATTCGGAAGGGTGGTAAGGTGTATCGAGTAATTTTAACTGAGATTACGCCTGAAGAAGATAAAATAGAAGTTGAGTTCGAAGGTGATGCGCCGTCGAAGCACCCAGATTACACTGAGTAAGGGGTCGTAGTTTAATTTGGAAGAACGCTTGGTTTGCAACCAAGAGGCTGAGGGTTCAAATCCCTCCGACTCCACCATTACTTATTAGAAAACTCTTGAGCGAGACGCTTAGAGTATTCGTTATCCGAAGGATAGTGTAAGCCAACACTAACTCTTGCTTCGGCGATTCTATCAGCAATCTTCTCAAAGTCTCGACGTCGTTCAGGATATTTGTTACTGAGCATGTCAGCGATGAGGAGGGATTGTAAGGTGTGTCCTGCAGGATATGATGGAGTTTTCGCTGTCGACGAATAGACTTCTTCTATATTTCCATTTACTTGATGCGGTCTTGGCCGATTGTGATACTTTTTGATGGCGATGATGAGTGGGTATGTTTCCACTACGATTCGATTCATGGCTTGGTCTTCGTTAGGTAATTGGTTTAATTTTAAGTATTCTGTGAATGCTCTCGTTGATTTATCATCCGTCAATTTGAAATACTCCCAATCTGGTGTTTGCATGGCTTTTCGAACCTTTTCCGATTCCGCAAGTGAATTCGGATAGGTGTTGGTTTTACCGACTCGGTTAGAATCATATCCGAGAGGCGTGATTTTCACCATACCTTTTTATCCTCTTCATTACTACTTAATTATTTCGATATTTCCTAATCAACCCAATGCCAATTATTTACCTTTGGATTAAAGTTCTTACTCGTTTGCATTTTCCCAATTTTCGGTATCGCAACAAAAACAACCAAGTCCATGCCAGTCAAACATTTCAACATATCTTTGTTTGGCTTCGGTGTGTGGATTTTGAAAAATCCTCCATGCACCTTGAGCCTTGTTAACAAATTGAGTCTCCAATAAATTAACATAAATTGGTCGCCACTCAATATGACGAATAGGTTTGATAGATTGTTTCTTAGAATAATAATTTTTAGTTAATCTTTCTTCATCAGTTTCTATTCCTCTAACTAAAAGCCTAAAACCCACCAACTTTCGCCAATAAGCATCTTTGAATGTTCCTGTTGCAAACCCATATTCAAAATCCGATAATCCATCTGCCCAATTCGGGTTTATCCAATGTGGAACTTTAAAAATCATCTAAATCACTCAAAATAAATTAGAGAGGCTTCCCCTATAAATACTTATCGCTTGGGAACAGTTAAGTAGTTACACCAACTACTCTTCAAGTAATGGTAGTCAATATTATCGACGCTGGCTACTTCGTATCTCGTGCCTCGAAACACTGGGCACCTTGCACGGCTAAGGGTCCGAGAAATATGCGTTGGTGGAATCAACAACACAAGCGAGGGAAATGCTCTTTTAAAGAAATGCGTTATAAGCAAATTGGAATGATGAAGAAAGATATAGATTTACTGTATGTTCGCATGAGACAAATGTCTTCTTCACCTGAGCATGGTCATCGAACCATTATGTGTTATGATGGTACGAAAGGTCGTCAAGCCAGAGGAGCATTGTTCCCTGCCTATAAAGCCCACCGAGGTAAGAATGCCGAAGATGCTAGTAAACACGAAGGCAAAGACTTACGTGACCAATTATCTATGTTTAAGTTTGACCCGATGTGTTTAGCCAAAGGTTGGGAGGGAGTTTATGACGAGTATAAAGAGGCTGATGATTGGATTGCGGAGTTGACTCAAAAGTACCTCGAAGAGACAGATGAAGACATCATCATATTCAGTAAAGACCAAGACTTCTATCAAGCCTTGATGTGGGATGACCGTGTCAAGATTCACGATTGTGTTCGTGAGGTTACTCGTGACGAAGTTTTTGCATCGTGTGGCGTTCCTCCAGAATATTATGTTGACTGGAAGTGTTTAGTCGGAGACACTTCTGACAACATTCCAGGCTTCCCGCGTATTGGAGCAGCCTCGGCTGCTAAATTACTTTTGGAACACGGTTCATTAGATGAGATTCCTGATGAAGAGATTTCTATGTGGGAGATTAATGACTTTACAGCATTCCGTGACACTTTGAAGAAGTGGCAACAGGATACTCAACCGTCAGCGTCTGCGCTGACTCGCAACTTCGGCAAACTTTGGTCGAAGTTGGTGACAGAAGAAATGGAGTTTCTCCTCGTTCCGTCCGAGCGTAAGCGAATCTTGAATTGTGTGCCCGAATGTAAGGAACTACTCACTCCAATATCATATCGAGACCGCTTAAACACGTATCGTCAAATTATTACGTTGCCTTTTAACGATTCGGATAATTGAGAGTTTTAATATTAAAGACAGGCACTAAGTCGGGAAGATTTTGATATATAGGCAACATTTCTTCCCATTCTATGGAATTCGAGTCTTCTCCATACCAAGTGTAAAAAAAACTAGATTCTAAATTGGACACATCTTTACCTCTTAGACTCCACTCTAATGCACCATCGCACGATTGACAAGTTAATTCCGCATAATCATCAGAGCCATTTGATAGGATGTCGGAAATAGTACTGAAAGTTTCTTCACTCATGGGTCTATATTTAATTTCACCGTTTTGATAATATTGATAAGGGGCTAAAACGTTATCAAGGTGTTCATTATTGATACAAGTCATTCCTGAACCACAACTTTCTATTAAATCAAAAATTCCTTGATAATTGTATTTTTTCATTCACAACACTCCTCTTGACAAAACTCATTTATGTGGTCAGGGTCATGTTGACCACAACTAAAGCACTGTCCTTCTTTTGCTCCTGAACTCATATAATCCCACACTTCTCTTTCATCTCGATTCTTTGAGCGATAACCACAACGTTGACATTCCCATTGCCATTCCCTTCCAATTTGAGGATTACTATTCCAATATGGGCTTAGTACTCCTAAAGGTTCTTCATGGTCTATCCCATCATCATCATCTATAACTGATACTACTGTGTCCCACATTAAGTCAAAAAAGTCGTCTTCTTCTGTAATCAAAGTTGCCGCCTCATCGAAAAGGTCTTGCAATTCATTTTCAGGGTCGTAAATTCTATACACAAATCTACTGGTAGGTCCATCTAAAACTACCTTACTATTGTGTTTAACCCAAGGGAACGTCCACTTAATTTTTTCTCGCAACTTAGAATTTATTTCCAACTGAGGATAATTCAAGGTCACGAACTTCACAAGTATCACTTCCATTCAAATGTATTAAACGTTTCTTCGATGAATGTCAAGGTTTGTCGGATATCCTCATCCGTTATCCTTTTGGCTACTCGTTGGCTAAAACCACTTCGTAATCGATTGTATCCTCCATACTCTTCTTCTGAGTGGTACCATTCGTAGCAAGCGACACACATTGCCGTTTCATAATTGTCAGTGTCTAGCCAAGGTCCACAGTCTCTATCACCATGAATACTATTACCACATTCGCTGCAACTAGTTCTATTATCTGTGTTTTCTGTGATAGTAATCCCACAAGAACCGCACGGGTCGAAATGCTCTACATAATTCGCGTGAGGCCATGCAGAGTTCTCATAATTATTTGTAGTGGCAACAGGAAAATCATAACCCTCGAGATTTTGCAATACTACATCAGTTTCCCAAATCACCCATGGCTTCTCACCATATAGTTCTTTTCCAAGAACGCTGTCAACCCAAGATTCAAAGTCTCCTTGCCATTCTTCTCCGTCTTCCTCGATTATCGTTATCTCTTTAAAATTTCGGACGACTACTGTCAACCTATTCAAGGCCGTCCAAGTTAATTGAAGGTCTACCTTACGCCTTCCAAAACGTTCATTTAATGGAAGTAGATTCGAGAAGTCTGGATTTTTTCGGATGAATCTTTCAATCCTCGCAGTCACGGCAGGGGTTGTGATGCTTGAGATGTGGTTGCTCTGAATAGCCGATTGACTGTAAGCATCAGTAATGATGAGATTGACATTCTCATACTTGTATTTGTGAGGATAGTTTAAACTTCTTATTTTCATCAAATTCCTCCTTCAGGATAGTTCAAACACCGAGCCCCTCGAGAAGGAGTTTCTCCATCGTATTTAATGAATCCAGATATCCAGTGTAAATCAGGTGTGGCATTACTATTCATTTCCGTTTCACCTTGTCGATAATACCACCAAGCCTCTTTTTCGAATGGCGCTGAGATGGAGTGATTCACTTTATAGAGTGAGTTAGGAATATAGATAACCCACCACTTAGAGTTTCTTAATGTAAAACCATTCATATTAGAAACAATATAGATTTCATCCTCTTCCATAACTTCTTGTTTTTTATCTAGAGGATAGTAGTCACTAAATTGACTCCAGTATCGGTATTTCTCTTGCCCTGGACCACCAGGTGGAATTGGGTCTAACCCAATGCGGTCGCTACTGTAAAAGTAACTGCCTAACCCTGTACTCGACGCAGAGGAGGAGTGAAATGCCAGAAGTTCTGCTCGATTAGCATTGTACCAATCATAGAACTCTTGCGGTGAGGTGAATTTAACCATTAGAGACCTCCTGGATAGTTTAAAGAACGAGAGTTTAGTTTATAGAATTGCGAATGTGGATTTTTTCCTAAGGCATACATGAGATATATAGATTCTGGAACTTCCTGCCAGTCTGCTCCAATTTCAGAGTTTTTAAAATAATATACGCCGTCATACTCTTCATCTACGTAGTTTATTTCTGTTCCTGCTAAGGCTAAGTTTTCCAACATCAAGGTTTCGGCAGGTATAGTAACGTTAATATAGAAATCTAATTTCTTCGGAGAAGGTTCATACGCTTGACTACGTCTTAAACGGCCTGTTATTCTTAACAATTCTTTCACACTTGGATTTGGTTCGAAATCGTTTAAAGCCAATCCTGCCTCTAAGTATGAATTTAGCAATCCAAATCCTTGATTGTTTTTGGCTTTATAAAGTAGCATCGGGCTACCCATATTTCCTCTATAACTGCAAGGACTAATCTCTCCTAGTCGAAACGCTTCTAAGTTTTCTTGGATTAAAGATTGAGCCGCAATCAAAGCCGAGTCTGTTGGACCAATTTCCACCGCAAAGTACCATTGTTCATCATCAGTGAACTCAATTACAGGGAGGGCTTGTGAATATTGCTTGAGTAATGAAATAATTTCAGTTTTAAATGCTTCACTCTCTTCGGCAGGATAACTAGTCCACTCTTTAGTTAACGAGTGTTGTACCATTTTATCGTAAAATTTTCCCAAGCCTCGAATTTTGCACTCGTTGTAGAAACGCTGTTCTTTTTCAGTTAGTTCCCTAAACATCGTTTCACCTGTTTGTTCATTTACCTTTCAACTACTTAATAGGTGGCACGAGATTTTAAGTAGTTGGACCGTTGTATTTTCACTATGACCTTCATCGCTGATAGATTCCAAAGTGCGGCGTCTTGGATATTAAATCCTAGGTTGTTTTGGTTAGGTCGAGATTTACAAGAGTTTTTACAAGTCACTGCGCCTGCTCAACCTACTTGGAGGTATCGATACAATGCTTATTCTTTTCAGCCTCATGAAGTTTTATCCGAAGCCACTCAGCAACGGATTGAAAAAATAACTCCCCAACTACTCAATTTAAGTTTAAGACCTCCTACTAATCTTTGGCAACAAATCGCAGATGATATTAGTATAAATAACACCTTGCCAAAGTTTACAGGTCTTCGGAGTCCAAAACCAACTTCTTGGCTTTATCGAAACCTATACAGTGATGAGTTTAGGCGGGCTTGGATTACTACTGATACTGTGATGTCTAATCTACCTGTCGAGGATAATTTGCCCTACGCTAAGTTCATAACAGACATCATCAGCAAAGGCGACAAGTATGGAAGATATGGGAAAAATTTTTCCATCACTTCAAACAATTTCGAGCAAATTATAATTACTAGTTTGCCTGATTTTATTATTTCTCGCAGTCGACTTAAAGGTTCTATCTCTGTCGAAAATGAGTCTATTTACAATAACAACGGATTGGCCAATGTCTTTGATATGTCTGTTCACCCTAGTCAGCAATCTGCTACTCACGACTTGATTCCTCGGACTATGTTGAATCCTGACTGGTTATACAGTTTGGGTTGGTATGACTTATGGGCAGGTCCCAGAAGTGCGCTACAATCACTACAAAACATGCACGATTGTAATTTTTGCTCGGCAGGCACAGTTTTTTGCCCTGATTGTGAGGAAGGCCATAACGAGTGTGGAGAGTGTGGAGGAAGTCATTATTGGGATTGTGAGGACTGCAATGGTGGATATATAGAATGTCAGAGTTGCGATGGCGACGGAACGCAATTATGTGACGATTGTAATGGGGAAGGTTCGGTTGATTGCACGATGTGTGAAAACGAGGGAACAAATGATTGTGAGGCGTGTAATGGGACGGCCTCATTAACTGAATGTCCCGATTGTGAAGGTACGGGTTGGGAAGGTGGCTCGGCTAATGAGGCACAAGATAACGAGTGTGAAGAATGTGCAGGAGAAGGCGAAACTTCTCCTTATGATTGTCCTAGTTGTGAGGAAGGTCAAGTCGAATGTGAATATGGTTGTAATGAAGAGGGCCAAGTCGATTGTGACAATTGTGAAGGTGAGGGACAACTAACTTGTAGTGAGTGTGATGGAGATGGTGGTGGTTATTGTGAAAGATATGAGTGTAATGATGGAGTTATCTATTGTGAATACTGTGTAGAAGGTTATCAAGAGTGTAGTGAGTGTGAAGGACACTATGAACAAGGCTCTTGCCCCCAAAAGGTTTACGAAGAAGTCTGGGGTGAGTCTATTGATAGTTCCTTGCTGCAACTTGTAACTCGAAACGGCCGTGAAAATAAACTGCAGACTTTAATGTCTCTAGTTAGGCCTTTGCCTTTGAAGGATTCTACCTTAAATCCTGTCACGGAAGTTTACGGTGATTTGAAGTTTGATTTTTTAACTATGAAACAAATTTGGAATCGGTTCTTAAAAGTCATGAAGCAACAAAAATCTGAGGCCTTGTATTTCTTTAATCCTGTTCGCTCAGGAGTTGTTATTCAATACGCCACTCCTCAATCCTGTCAAGACGATATACAGTACACCTTGGGTCAATTGAAACTCGAAAACAGACGCACCATCGAAAGTTGGTCGGAGGGTGACGAACAACAAATATCTAATATCAAGCCACGAACTGGAGAGAATGTGCAAGACCGACAAATTGCTTTGCAACGTTATTCTTACGAAACTCCAGAGTCGAGAAGGCGCTCCACTAGTGTGGCTGGAGAGCCTCAGGGTAATTCATTCTTAAGCATATTCGACATTCAAGTAGAACCTGCAGACCTAGTTTATTGGCAAGCGTTTTGGACTCGTTACCGTGACTTTTTGCGACCTTTGCAGTATCTCGCCACTTCTTCTAACATTAGTATAGCCGCCTTGGCCCCAGCATTAGATTCAAAACAAATTAAAGAGTTTAAGTTTGTCTTAGGTTCGAGTGCCCAGGTTTCAAGCATCATCAGTCTTAATCATCCAAAAGGTTAAGTAGATATCTTGATTATATAGTAAGTATGGAAATTACTCAGTGTGTTGGTTGCAAGGTCACGTATCCACGTCCTGCATTAACGAAAGAGTTACTGTGTGTGTTTTGCCATCCTCCCTATGAGGTGAAAGAATGATACATGTAGACACTTACGAGCCTGTTGAATTAGCAAACTTATTAGAGGTGGAAAGAAAGCCACTTTCAGCAGGAGACATTCATATAGAATGCGACACTGGGAGCGTTTTAATTGAAAGAAAAACTTGGGACGATGCTTATGGTTCTTGGCAATCTCAACGTCTTGAAGCACAAATAACTAAAATGTTGCAATCTGATTGTCCTGCAATTTTACTCATCGAAGGGCGACCTGACGATGCTTGGGTTCGGGGTGGGTCTAGTCCTGTATCCGATTTTTTAGCCGAAGTTGGAGGAGGAGTTTCAAAAACTACAGGTTCTAATCGATATCGCCAACTACGCAAGTTTCTTATGCGAATGAATGTAGAAGTTCTCCCAGTTGTCTTTACAGATGATATAGAAGAGACTGCTGCGTATGTGAAATCTTTGCATCGGCGAGTAGAATCAGGAGATTTCGGCTATTTAGTTCGAAAGGTTACTGTAGTTAAATCTTCTCGTAGTGTGCATCATAATATGCTACAACTAATTCCAGGCATTTCACTTGAAAGAAGTAAGCAGTTGTTTACTTCGGCCGAAAATTGGCAAGACTTAATTCTGAATTGGGAAGGAATTGCTTTAACCGTGGATGAGAAAACTCGATGGCAAAACACGGCTAAGAAATTAACTTCTTTTTGGACGGATGCTTGGATTGACCGAGAAAGAGAAGTTATCTTACGCAAAGAATAAATAGTCGGAGCGTCTTAGACAAGATATGGTGAAGTTTTCGTCTTTGATTCAATTCCGAGAATATATAGAAAAATTACCATTGGAATTTATTGTTACGGAACTTTTTAGAGTAAATGGCCGAAAGGGAAAGCAACGTTTTGGAGATGAACTGCCTTTTGATTGGGACTTATATGGATTCATCGAACAATCAGATGCCATAGATGGGAAAGAGTTATTAGGTACGATTAGTTTTAGATTATTATCTGCTTTACCTCAACGCGACCAGGACGGCGGCTATCCTAATGTGGTGACTCACGGTCATAACTATTTGTTTTTAAGTACCCGCCAAAAAGATAAGTATAATAATTTACTCTTGTATTGTACCTATTATCATGATATTAACGATGTTTGGGTCATTCCTTTCGAAATCCCTGCAATTTATTTTCAAGTTCAAATTAATGCTGCATCCGCCCAAAAATCCCTTTACTATACACCTGAACGTCCCATAGTAATAATTAGAGAACCTGTGAAGTTTTGGCGCTCAATAGAACTACAAACTCATCCCTCAGGACACATTCCTCTTTTGAGTGCTAGTTCTAAAGAGAGGATGGGTGCTGATAATTCACCATTAGCGATTAGATTTTATTTGAAGGAGAGAGAGAATGCAGGGGAGCCTGAGGATGAGGAATATTTTTGGCAATTACAGGATTTAGAAGTTTTATATCGGAGTTGGTATGGTGAGTGGCAATATGAATTATATAATACTCAAATAGAAAAATGGGTTAAGGAAGATAATTATTGGACGAATGCTGATGGTGAGCGGAGAATGTATAAAAACGGAAACAAGCCTCCGATTGAGTTCGCCGAAGAAGGAGACTATTACAAAGATGGCGATGGTAAATTATACAAGGTTCAAAACGGTAAGTATGTATTGCTTGTAAATCATCGAGACAGTACTTTACCTTCGGATTATGTTTCATCTTGGTTTACGTTGGATAAGGGTTTTATGAACAGTATTCGAAACGACTTGGCTAAACAATTCTTGTTATTTGGTGAAGGATTTCCAAACTCCAAGTTTGAAAATATTAGTAAATTTAACAATCCTTCAAGTATCGGATTACCTTTAGATTTCGATTTACTTGAAGTTCATACATCAGCCGATTATACGGAATACTTCTTACTTTTCGACCCACTGCAATCGCTTACACTTAATTATCCTGCAGGTGATTTTAGTGTTATATGATTTTGATAACTTAGCCGATTATCCTCGAGGTTTGTAAAATGTTAGGTATACCTCCCACATTGAATCATCCTTTAGGTGGATTAACATATTTATGGACTGATAATTTCATTTGGCTCGACGATACCTCGGGAGATTTGAATGATTCAGGTTGGTTAGAATTAGAGATAGATGACTCGATTAAAATAATTCCACCTCCCCTTCCACTACCTCTTGCATTACAGACGGCTCCTGGTGTACCCTTCTCAGGAGTATTCGTTGAAGAGTGGGAGATGGATGATTCTAACAATTTTATTTTTAAATATGAGGAGGAGGAAGTAATGTCCGTTTTAGATTTGGAGGAGATAGGAGTTGATGATATTGTAGATGTTGAATTGATGGATGAGTTTTGTAAGTTGAGTTATCTAATTCCCGCCACGGAAACTGAACCTAATAAGTATCGAAGAGTTTCCCTCCTTGTTAAAGACTGGACTTTAGATGTATTACCCAGTTATTTACTGAAAAAAAAGCCTTTGTTTTGGAAAGCGGCTAGATTGAATCGTGATAGTTTTCATTTGTATAGCAACTACAAAAACCCTTACCAACTCATAGATTCTTGGAAGGCTAAACTAACTCCTACAGGTTGGAAAATAACCGTTTGGCCGTATAATCACTTACATGGCGGTTTATTGACCGTCAGTGAAACTAAATTGATGGCTAATGAAGCCGAAGAGTCTTTGCGTCAATTAGGTGTTATGGATTTAACTTTGGAGGACGTCTATCGGGCTTGGCAGAACCGTGGCCGTTTATTTACTGCACGAATAGAGTAAACATTTATAAGGGGTGAACCAATGGATGAAAACATGCCACCAACAATGATTGCTGATAACCACGCTTTTGACCGAATGTCTTTGCGACTTTCAAGTGAAGAACAAACTCGAGTCATCTCTGCCATAGAAACAAAATGGTTGCGTCTCGAGAACGCACCTGCTCGAGATTTTGCGATAGTCGCTATGGCCCTTACAAGTATCCGTATGACTGATAACTCTTCTTGGGAGTCCAATGGTGATGCCATCGTTGGAATCGTTCGTAAGGGCACTCTTAAAACAGTTATGCTTCGACGCTTTAATCAACCTATGACGAAAGATGCTCTAAGAGTTGATGCAGTCAAGTGGGCGATTAAGCCTCCTGCTCAATCCTCGTCTCGCCGTGGCCGAAATAGTAATCGAAACCGCAATCGAAATAATAGACGTTGATGCCTTTAAGTAGGAATCTATACAATCTATAATTATGCTACAGTTTACACTATCTGGAAAACACGCTAAGAATTTGGTTAAGGCCTTAGAGAACATCAACGAAGACGCCGTCTTTAGATTTGACCGTGACGGACTTTCCGTTTCGGTTTCCGATACCTTTAGAAATCGTTTATTAGAGATTCACCTTCCTGCCGAGTTCTTTACCGTTTACGCTTGTGAAGATTCAATTGACTTAGGAGTGATTGTTTCTCGACTACGAGAAGTTACCAAGACTTTGAAGGCTAAGGACGAAGTAACAGGCTCTTTTGATATTGACGTTCCTAATTTCTTAATCTTAACTGCTAATGGAATCCGTCGTCGAGTTAGGTTAGTGAATACTGACTTACTTAAGTCTCCTCCACCTATGATTTACGATGACTTTATTTTTACAGCCGAACTTGCGGCTACTTCGGTTACGGATTTCTTAAAGGCTGCAAGCACATTTCACACTGTTGATGTTTCCGTTGTTAAAGATTCATTCACCATTACATCTCAAGAAGGAGAAGAAGAAGTGTCTATGCAATTCCAAGCAGATGATGTCGCTTTGAGTCTTGAAATGTCTGATTCTTTGACTACTCACGGCATTGCTGACCTAACCAAAGGTTTAAATACAATTACCGACACATTGACTATTCGTGGAGGCCCTACTATTCCAATTTCATTTGGTTGGTCTTGGGGTTCTTCAAGCCAGTTAACTTGTTATGTTACTAGGTGGGAATGATGTCGAAAACTAAACCAACTAATTATCAAGCCGCTGTGTCTGTCATAGATATTGGAGAGACCATTACTGTAAGTGAAATTATCGACAGATTGATTACTCGTGGTCGTCGAGAAATTCCCACTAGCCGTTCCTTAGCCATCAAATTAAGGCGTGATGGTTCTTTTGCCGTTGAAGACAATGGACGTGGCCCTACCTTGTTTACGAGATGTTTGTAAACCAATACTTTAAGTAGTTGAATGGTGCATAGTTTTTACTATGGTAATCGGTAACCCGTCGCAAGGTGACGAGAATGATGCAGAAAACATTTGGCTTAAGCGTCAATTTGCTTGGGACCCTGCAGAATTTGATGGTGATATAGATGCAACTGTAGATGCTTGGTATGCTGATACTATTGACCGATTTAGAGAGCGCACAGGATTTAGATTTAGCGACGTATACACTAATTCCACTATGTCTCGAAAATTTGGCAGTAATATGCGAGATGTCGTGAAGGGTTGTATGAAATATCGTATTCAAAATAACACTGCACCTTATGATTACGGTTCAAGGGTTTTAAACAAATTTGTAGGCCCTGGAACACGTGTCTTCGATGAATTAGTTCAAAATTATGATGAAGGGCTTAGACCTGGTGAGTATCGTCGTCCTTTAGTTTCTGCGGCTGACTCGGCCTTAAGAGAATCCTTTATTAAAAGAGCCACTACTTTGATAAATAATGAAGATACCTTTTTAACTAAGCATCCTGTGACAGGATTGCCTATCGATTCCCGAAAATACGCTTTAAGATTCGGAATTCCATATCCAGAAGGATTCGTGGTCCCTACTTTCGAAAGAAGCATTGAGACAGTAGAAAAAACCGAAGGAACTGATATGAATACTCTACCCTTAGAAGTAGTAGTAGAATTTGCCACCTTGTCAGCCATCATTGACCGTCAAGGTAGTAAGATGAATCCTGGACAAGTCTTCCAATTCTTAGGTAATTTAGATGGTTCACAAAAATCAGCCGTCGGCGGATTGGCGAGTTCTCTCATGACTGACTTAGGTTATGGTAGAGGATTAGACCCTGCTGATGCAGTTCCATTAGAGGAACTTGCCACGCAATTAGAAAATCTTGTGGCTGAGTATGGTATTCAAGCCGCAGGCGAAACTACTACTGTAGAAAGAATCATAGAAGAAAATGTTCCTGTAATGCGTGTTCAATTTCAAGACCTTCGAAATCCTGAAAACAGTACTATGGAAACTATTCGATTAGAAGATTTCTTTTACACACACCGTACTAATGCACTATTGCAAGAACAAGTTGCTCGATTACTTCCTCCAGTTCCTCAATTAGACCCAGACCTTTATCCAAATGTTGGAGGAACTACTGCCAATGGTTGGAGACAAATTGGTGGTCGTAGCGGTACTTATATTGTCAAGTTTACTCGTGACCCTTTAGATGTTCTTTGTATTTCGACAGGTCGTGCAGGCAGCGTACCTAATCAAAATTCAAACGTTTCTTGTGAAAATGGAGTAGAGGGGTATAAATACCATCTAGAAGTAGAGGAGGATGGGCAAATGGTCATTAAAGAGTTCAGGTCCCCTGGTTGGCGAAGTTGTCAAGGATTACGGCAACAGTCTTCTGAAGGTTATGGCTCAGGCCCTTATGAGGGCATAGGTTATGGCGAATGTGTTGTTTATTTATATCCTGATGACCCTCATGGGTGGGACCGCTCTAAGCCATTGGCCAGACTTTATCTTCGATGGGGATTTAAGGATTGGTCTTGGGATTCGAGTCAAGCACAGCGTGGGATGAGTGACATTTTGTCACCTCGAAATCTTAGATATGAAGATTATCGAAACTCTGGGACTGATTTTAGAACAGGTGGGGCTCAAGAGCCTGTGATTTGTTGGGAGCCTAGACCGTATCCTGCAGACGACCCTTCGATTCACGAACTGATTAGACTATTTTTTAATACTGCTTGGGAGATTTGTGCAGAATCTTATCGAAGGACAGGGGTTGGACCATCTCATCAAACCTTCGCAATTGCCTCTACTCCATATATTGTGTCTGGATTTACCGACGTTTGTGGTCGTCAAGATATCAGCCCCAGTTATGCTGGTCAATCAATTCCTACATTCAGTTTACAGTATTCTGGAGGTAATTTAGAAAACTTAGGTGGAGAACTTCCTGATTATTCTGCCTTAGAAGACCCACTACTTACTGAGGAAGAGGCTATGGCTCGTTCTTCAGATATCACAGAAAGACCTGAGGCCTATGAGGCTTTAGCAAACAATGCTACCATTTGGCTCTATCCTGCAGTTATTCAAAATATGCGTACTTACGCTGCAGGAATGCCTGCTTTGCAAATGTTAAGTAATTCATCTTTTGCCTTAGCGCCTTGGCTACGTAGTATGATTAACAGTTCAGCCCTGCGCTTAGACGAGTATTACTCTCAACCTTGGAAGGGTCAAAACTTAGTTAATACAGTAACTCAAAATCCGCAAATTTTCTTTGACCCAATGTCGGGAACTACGTTTGTCGAAGCCGAAAAGATGATTGGCAGCCCTGGGATGAGTTTCAGTATGCACGGGCATCGTTATATTTATCGTGGCTTCGACGAAGACCCCGAAGTCATTAGACAAATTTTTGATGCCTCGAGAGACACAGATGGGAGAGCAGTACCTTCAATTGATATTGGCTCAGCATTTGAATTATTTTACTTAGGAGTCTTACATCCTTCAAATAATCTTGACCCGAATGCAAGTCCTACTACACCATTTATCAGTTGCTTACCTGCGGGCAATGAACGTATTACTCGTGGTTCACCCGAATTACGTGATTTGCCAATCGGTGTTGACGCCGTGGCGGAAGACTTTTTAGATGGCAAGATTACCAAAAGACTTGAATCAACGTTTCAAGTACGTCAACAGTTACGACGACTCATTGGCTATGGGGTTGACTTAGATGTCTTGGCCAGTCGTGGCGGAGTTTCTACTTCTAATAACTCACGTAGTGAGGAAGAACAACTATATGAAACTATGTTAGTTTGGAGACACATTATCACCAGTCCTTGGCTCTCTCCTGAAATGTTTGATGCCATGTTGGATTGGTATGTAAATCAAAGAAATATAGTTGGGAGAGAGGGTTATGCGGGTGATAAGAATGGCAAGTTCCTAAGTGCTTATATTATGGAACTCAACGGATTGCAAGTGTTACAACTTTGGCAATATCCTTTCGAAGACAGTACTTCTCGAGGGTTCAAAAATGAAACAGGTTTCACTTCGGTTTATCAAGGCGCTCACACTTCGTGGCATAATTACGGATGGCAAGAACGTCAAAATGAAAGGTTCACTCTTTGGGCACTTACGGAGTTCCCATATAAATTAGGCTTTACCGAAGATAACACCTTAACCACGATTGAAAGTTTCTTAGACAAGCCTTTGACGACTGATGGAACTACTTTTGCACCCTTTACCGTTAGAACTCAAGAAGCCTTTGACGCTTTGTATAGTTACATGTTTACGGGCGCAATGACTGGAATTGTTGGTGATACTGGAACCCTTCACCGATTTTGTTTGTTATTTAGTCCTGTCTCTAATACTGATGCTACAAAACCCCTTTTGGCAGGAATCAGTGCAGAAGATGGTGGATTCTTATCTCAAACACAATATCAAAACTTGTTGACTGAGGCATTAGAAGATGAAGGGGACCTATCTAAAATCTTGCTGCTGTTCCAGTATGATTTCCTTCCAAAATCTACTTCGAAGAGATTTAGAGACTTAGTCCCTGATGAAATTCAAAATCAATTACTAGGGCGTGGAGAGCAAGTTGGATACAACCTTGTTAGCAGTTTCCTGCGTAATCCTGCTCGAATTATCCAATACACTAACCAAATGATGGAATTAGCATTAGGTGATTTATATGCTGAATATTTAGAAACTGGTCAATGGCCAACACCACCTGAAGGAAATCTTCGTCGAGTCAAGCGTGAGAATCGTATGAGGCTTAAAATCTTAGTTTCGGCGGCTGTAGGGGGTCAAAACAATGTCGGAGGTTTGGCTCGAAATCCTTACCTCCCTGTAGAAGTAGCCGAGTTGGTCGGAGGAGCAGGCGACAACACTTGGTTTGAATTAATGGAAACCTGGAAAGATTATGATTATAATCGTTACCTAACTGAGATTAACACGGCACTCGCCTTGAATGAGGCAACTCCTGAATCTGTCTTGACCAATATCTACACTACTGATGTTTCATTACAAGAACAAGTAGCCAAAAATCCTAATTGTAGTTTCGAGATTTTGCAAGAGATTTTCGGTCTTATAGAAAATGAGGATGGAAGTATTACATGGGCTGATGATGCTAGTCCATTATCTGCTATGGGCAATCCTGGGTTAGAGCCTACTGATTATTACCAACTTTATGATTTAGTTTATCAACAACTAGAGCGTGATGCTCGTTCGATGGATGATTCCACTTTAGAGATTCCAACTTGTTTCCAAGTTTTCGATGGAGCAGTGTCTCAATTCTACAATCACACCGAAGGAACAGACCGAACATCTCAAATAACGAGCATAATTGGTTCAATGCCAACCCTACGTTACTGGCGAGGTGGAAGTGATAAAAGCACTTGGTCAGGCAATATTGCAGGAGGAGATGGTGGGTGGCAGGAGTTCCGATGGCGAGGTGTAGACACTGATGAAAGTTGCGCTAGGACTTGGCGATTGGTTGGAAGTAATCAAGGTCAACCATCAGGCCTAAATATTACGGAGGCCGACAATGGATTTGGATTAGAAGGTAAAGTTTCACCTGGCTTAGAGTTTGAAGAACTAGGATACTTATCCTCTCCATTCGTTATGATTAAATACAATACTCCACGCGCTAGTGGTCGAGGAGATGGAAATCAAACGACTTGCGCCACATACGGTGATAAGCCTATCGAAGGTAAATCCACCTTTGGCCAAATGTTCTTCGTGCAGCGTTTGTATAAACGTCAAGTTGGCCGAGGCGAATTGCGTCAAAACGATGATGGTACTTGGGTTGGTCGAAGATACGTGTGGACTTTCGACGGATACTGGTATGATGAAGACGGTGCGAAACATGATGGTATAACGTATCAAGCCGAAACTTTAGACGAATTCTTTGGTTGGTTGGGTCAAGAAAGATATCAACGTATTGGATTTGGAGAAGGTAGAGATGGTCTTAAATGGTCTCAAGGTGTCGTGGCTTGCATTACTGATGCTGCAATTATTAGCAGGGCTGAAGATGGCGATAATGCATTCCAATACTACTTTGGTGAGGCCACAGAAACTGAATTGCAACCTGTTCCACTTTGGAGAGCAAATTGGAGTGAACAAGATTCGGTCAATCTAATGCGTACTATCGTTACTAAATCTTGGGCTGACATACAATCTATTTCATCATCAAGAGATGAGTTGAGAGCCTCTCCTATGCGAATCTATCGCCCTGGTGCTGAGCCAGGGACTGAACCCATATTAAATGTATCTACACTAATGAAAGCCTTAGATGAACCAATTGTAGGTGACAACGAATTAACTATTTGGACAGAAGAGTTAGTTGAGTCTTTTGCTTGGGACATTTTGCAAGGAGGATTTGATACCTTCAATATGTTAAAGAATTTGCAGTTATCAATTAATACGCCCTCTATCTTTATTCCGTTGCTTTCTGCGCCATCGGTTTTAGACGCTTGGAATGCAGAAGATGCATTTGTTAGAGAATATGCAATTAGGACTAATGAATCAAATCCTAACAATGTGTTAAACTTAATTATGGCTGAATTTTCAACTGACGCAATAGATGTAACTCAAGCCTATTTAGTAGAAAATGGTGTTTGGCCTGAAGCGTTTAGAGGAACTGCTCTCTTATCTGGTAGTCGGCAACGACGTAATATGATTCAACATTTACTCACCAATGCTCGATATCGTTCTATCATTCCAATTGAGTTCTTAACTTCATTTTACACAGTTCATGGTGTTGCTAGTGAGTATCTTGGCGACAGTAATATCCAAAATGCTACTAATTTGCGTGGAACGAGAATAGATGAGTTCCAAAGGGCGTATGCTCGTCAAAGAGCCCTAACTATTCGACTATTATCAAATTATTCCAACACAGGGTCTGAATATGCTTTAGGTCAAGTTTCAGTTGGAGATGGTGAGGGAGACCCTTACGATTGGCCTTGTTTTTCCGACGAAATGTTTGTTTTGGCTTCGTTAGAGGGACGTCGATTTGATGGCAATGCTGTTCGTTGGCCTGGATACACCCTATCAAACCGAGAAGCCTATATTGATAGACTCATGGCAAACCGAATGTCCATGGTTGGTGTGTTAACTAAATCGGAATTACGTGACCTTATGGTTGGAGTGAATTACAATTGTGTTTTCGCCAAAAAAGTTGTCTTACCAATGTATGAAGATTTTGTAATGGCTGGATTAGAGAAAGGATATGGAGAAGAAGAAGCCGATGCAGCGTCGGTAATCATGATTCGTAGTCAATTAGATTCATTAGTTGGCGAAGGACAAGCCGATACCTACTTAGACACTTTGTCGAGTTCTCTTGTAGAATCAGGTGTGGACTTCTCCTTCTTAAATGATATATTAGGTCCTGAAGATTGGTTGGATTTAGAAGATTTCATCGATGAGTCCATCACATCAGGTGACATTAGAACTGAATAATTTTAGTAAACACTAAGTTACTTTGAAAGGTTTTATATACCTGTGTTACACATGTTGAGATACGGGCTTAAGTGCCCTCTTGAGGTATTAAATATGATTACAAACTCCGATTACAAACCCTTTAAATTATCTACTAGTTTCATCAATAATTACAAGCGAAAGCGAGCGCCTTTTGGATTCAACGGACTTGGGGAATTGGTTTATATGAGAACGTATTCTCGCCTTAAACAGGATGGAAAAAATGAAATGTGGTGGGAAACTGTTCAACGAGTTGTCGAAGGAACTTTCAACATGCAAAAGCGACATATTGACGCCCACAGTCTCGGATGGAATCCTTGGAAGGCTCAGCATTCGGCTCAAGAAATGTATGACCGAATTTTCACGATGAAGTTTTTACCCCCTGGTCGAGGTTTGTGGGCTATGGGGACTCCTTTGACCGAAGAACGAGGGTTATTTGCGGCTCTCAACAATTGTGCTTTCGTTTCAACCGAAAACATTAAAGATGATTTAGCCGCTCCATTTACATTTCTCATGGATGCATCAATGTTAGGTGTTGGTGTCGGTTTTGACACCTTAGGGGCAGGTAAACTCATCATTAAAGGACCGAGTGAAACTCGCAAAACTGAGATTTTCGAAATCCCTGATACTCGTCAAGGATGGGTCGAATCCTTAAGGCTTCAATTAGAAGCCCACTTTTTAGGAACTGCTCCTGTGGAATTTGATTACTCTACAATCCGTAAAGAAGGTGTGGCCATTGCAGGATTTGGAGGAGTTTCCAGTGGCCCTGCACCCCTTAAAGAACTTCACGATAAGATTGACGAAATTTTAGGCAACTCAGCAGGTGAACCTATTTCAATTACGGCGATTGTTGACATCATGAACCTTATTGGTAAATGTGTCGTCGCAGGCAACGTTCGTCGAACGGCTGAGATTGTGTTCGGAGATGCCGACTCGCAAGAGTATCTTGATTTAAAGAATTATGAAGTTAATCCACATCGTGCTGAATACGGTTGGACTAGTAACAATAGTATTTTCGCTGAACTTGGGATGGATTACACCGAAGCGTGTGAGCGAGTTAAACTTAATGGAGAACCAGGTTTCGCTTGGTTGGAAAACATGCAAAACTACTCTCGCATGAATAATGGTCCTGATTACAAAGACCATCGAGTAAAAGGAGGTAACCCTTGTCTCGAGCAATCTCTCGAGTCTTATGAATTATGTTGTTTAGTGGAAACTTTCCCTAATAACCACGATTCTGTGGAAGATTATTTGAAAACTCTCAAATACGCTTACATGTATGCTAAAACTGTTACGCTCGGTAAAACTCATTGGCCTGAGACGAATCGAGTTATGCTTCGCAACCGTCGTATTGGTTGCAGTATGAGTGGATTGGCTCAATTCATTTCTAATCGTGGATTGCACGAATTACGAACATGGATGTCTGAGGGATACGATAGTATCCAAGAATTAGACACTATGTATTCGGATTGGTTGGCCGTTCCGAAATCTATAAAGACTACTTCTATCAAACCTTCAGGAACTGTTTCGCTTTTAGCAGGAGCAACGCCAGGGATGCATTATCCTGAATCGAGATATTACATTCGTCGAATGAGACTTAGTATTACTTCTCCGTTGATTCCTGCACTTGAAAAGGCAGGATACACATTAGAGCCTGCTTTCGGCTCTGAGGACTCTACATTAGTAGTTGGAATTCCTGTCGACGTCGGAGAGGGCATTCGCACGGCGAGTGATTTGTCTCTTTGGGAACAATTGAGTCTCGCTGCATTCATTCAAAAGTATTGGGCAGATAATCAAGTTTCTTGCACGGTAACTTTCGACCCTGAAACTGAGGGAGACCAAATCGCTCCTGCTTTGGATTACTTCCAATATCAGTTAAAGGGAATTTCTTTCTTGCCTCGCTTAGACTATGGGGCTTATCCGCAAATGCCTTATGAGGCAGTTGATAAAGAAACCTATGAAGAATTACTTTCTAATGTCAATAGGCTTTCTTTTGGAAGAATCAAAGGCGATGATGTCGAAGCCGAGAGATTCTGCGATAACGATGTTTGCGAAATTTAAGGCACTAAAGAATTATGGTGGTTGAGAATATGCCAACCATCTTGTCCTTTTTGAACTACGAATGAGTATCGGAAATCTACTTCAACTTGGCGACTGTTCTTTTTATTATCATTTCGATACTGGAAGACTCCCATACCTGAGGCAATCGCCGTGTCATCTGCAATTTGAACATACATTTTAGTGATTCTTCCGTTTAACTCCTTTTTACCTAAGAACTTGATGAAATACTGTTGGATTTCTTCTCTGCCTACACAGATTCGGTGTGATAGAGTCGGAAGTAAGATGGCATTTGGAGCATACATAGCAACCACATCCGAGAGACGTTCATCATTGATATTACTTAACCATTGATTAATGACGGCTTTAATTTCATTTTCATGAATATGGTCACTAGCAAATGTGCTTTTAAAGGGATTGTATTTTAGTGGATTCATTTTTTTCACCGTCTTAAATCTCGAACGCTTTGAATAGTTCTCAAACCTGATTGAACTTGTCTAAGCACATCGAGTGTTACTGGTGGTCCATGAGCCACATTCCAGAATTGCGTAGTCGGATTCGTAACAGCAATTCCACGGTTGATTTCCTTGAACTCATAAGGTCCGTAACGAAGTGGGTCGGCTAATTGCCTTCTCAGAGGGTTGTATGAGCCTGCTCGCTTCATTTTGACCATATTTTCTATACGGTTCGTCAACTATTTAAAGATGCCTCAACATCCAATCGATTTCTTTTAGATGTAAATCCCACAAAGCCAGGCATATCAAGCAAGGTTGCAGTTCGCAAGTACAGACAGGGAAATCTGGTAGCATCGAGTTACCTTAAAATGTACTTACCTTCATAGTACTTATGTCGAAACCTTCTAAGTAACCCATGATGAATCCTGTTCTCCATTGGCCAACGGCCACCCCCAACTTAAAGGCTGCATAACCTGCAATGATTGCGACAACTAATCGATACCCTCTTACTCCTAAATTATCTACTAAAAATGTTGAAACGGGACTTTTCAGAATTAATCCTACGGCGATTAGGGTAGGGATGAGTATTTTCATATCGGTGAAAAATATTCTAATTGCAGCACTTGGAGTCCGAAGCATCACTGTCTTGTTTATCTCTTTTTGCGTGAGTATCCTATTAGCCATACAAATCACTTAGTCTACCGACTATTTAAAGATACTCATACTTAGGCTTAAGTAGGTAAGCCAAGGACTTAGACGTATGTCTGATGAAATTATGAAATTGGTTGCACAACGAAAACAACTTGATGAAACGTTTCGTCGAAAAGAAAAGGATTTAGAATCGCATCGTCGAAATTGGCGAGATGCTTGTAAAAAAATAGAACTTAAATTAGTTGAGATTTGCGAACACGATTACACTCGTGAAACTTACGCTTACGCTCCATTATATTGTCGTCATTGTCTCTTAGAAAAAGAGCAAGTCTGGCGACTCAAGGCACATCAGCAAAATTAATCATTTCTTTAAACTATTGTAGTTCACGCACTTCTTCCTAACAAGCACATACCGCCACATCCAACAAGAACTGCACCAACGACAGTTTGGATGATTGGGAAATCAAGAGCCTTGATTCCCAATGCAGGTTGCTTTTCAGTTACGAGCAGGTGTAGACCGCCAATTACAGCAGCACCACAACAGACAAACATCATATTATCCATACTAACCAGTTGACCGAACGACTACTTAAAGACTTTGGTGCTATTGACTACTTTTATATAGGTAAGAGTGATATCTCCTGCTATGAGCCAAGAAACTGATGCCATGGAAGAACCCGATTGGGGCGAAGAGATAACGACACTGCTTGACGAAATGGATGTTACGCCTGATGGATTCGGGTTGTATCTAAACTTTATGTTGCCATATAATGTTGATGATAATGGAATTATTAATGAAGCACAGCCTTACATTGATTTAGTCGAAGACATTTCAGGTGCGGAATCTCAAACTCGCTTTTTAGTCGAGGCTTTGGCCGTTAAGCATGGACTCCAAGTTCAAAGTGCTTTGATTAAAGACCCGACCACAGAATTAGTAGCAGGCTATCACTATGGTATGTTTTACGTCGGTGAAGATATTGTCTCTACATTCACCCCACTTCGTGCCGATATCGAAATAGAATTCACTCGAATGATTGAATTAGGCAAAGTTCCCATTCTCCCGATGATGCAGTTTACCTTGTTGACTCAAAATCCTCCTGAAGAATCAGCAGGTATTGATGAAGAAGATGAAGACTTGTTTTGAGGAAGATTTAAATACGTAAAAGAAGGAAGAATAAATATGGAAACAAATACGATGATTTTGATAGGACTAGGACTAATTGCGAGTGCCGTTGCTACGTGGTGGTACAAGAATAAAGATAATGTCTTGAAGAAAGTGGCTGACGAATTAGAAGATAAAATTGAAGACATCACAGGAATTGATGTAGAACTAGATTCAGTGGTGGATGACGTTGTCGCTGCCGCTGAAAATGTAGTGGATGAAGTCCACGACACTGTTGTCGACTCTCTTGAATCTGGTGACTCATTGGAGGAAGTTGTCTCGGATGCTAAGACTGCGGGCGAAGAAGCCATTGACAATGTTGACATCGATGTAGATGCCATCAAGTCCCTAACTGTAGCGGCTCTTAAAGAACGCCTAAAGGCTGCAGGATTGCCTGTATCTGGTAAGAAGGCAGAACTGGTTGAAAGACTCCTTACGGCAGGTGTTTGAATTGAACATCCGTAAAATTGGACTATTTGCTAGTCTTGCCTCAATTGTAGGCAGTATTGCTATTTACGCCTTACATGATGAAAATCTCGGTATTTTCGTTGGTCTTTGGGCTTCTGCACTCTTATTGTTGAGTGACCGATTCGAAGAAATGCAAAAGTAACTCTAATCTTTGCTTAAGTGGTCGTGAAGGCCTGTAGCAATTAAGTTTGCTCCAACACTGATAGTCAATCCACCCAATAAGGTCATTGGTACGTAATACCAAAGTTTGCGTTGAGATTTGTCTTCAATAAGTTTCCCTAAGTGAAACCAGGCTACACTACCACCTGTCACGACAAGTAAGATTCCTAAAGATAAGGGTGTTAATTGTAAGTTCATTGCGATTCCTCTAAGGTTGTAATTCTCGATTCAACCAAGTTTGCTCAATAAATTTTTGGTTGCCATCGGCATCTGTCCAAATCGCATACCAATAGAAATCGTAGTGAGTCTTGTTTTCAGCGGTGAAATTATCTAATGCTAATGTCCGAATATCGTCTGCATATCCCTCAATGAAATACAATTGAGTAGTCCATTCCAAAGGCTCTGTTCCATTTGCACCACTAGTGGTTTCATTGACATGATAAATTAAGAATTGAACGCTTACATTGTAGCCTTCAAGTTCGTTTGTATCATATCCGCAATCAAGGTCAAAAGCAACAGTAGCAGTAGTGTTGTTCGTTTGAAGTGTAATCCCGAATAAGTTAATTTCGCAAACTTCAGGTTCTTGTGATACTACATCAATACCCCAAAATAAGACTTGCTCTAAAACTTCATCGTCTAATGAAGCCGTAATTCTTGGTGTCCAAGAGTTTCCTATTGCCACTCCATCAAAGGTGTGGGAAACATCAGTATATTCTGCATCACCGCTTACCTCAACCCAATGACTGTAGTTGGCATCATAACCATTTTGATAAAGTTCTACGTCTATTTCCACCAATTCATCTTCGCAATTACTTGGGACGACTCTAAAGGCTACTAAAATGGCATCTTGCTCCTCATCATTAGCAACGTGTCCTCGATAATGATTTTGTATTTCAATATCGCATGGTTCATTAGAAGGGTATTCACACGAACCATCATCACTCGTTGCCATAGAGTCATAATTTGTAGCCTCATTATCAGTGCAACCGTAAATAGAATCGTCAATTTCATCTATGACAATAGAATTAGATTCACGCCATCCACTTTCATAAGGCGCATCATCAGCATTCGCATGAGAGTATCGTGCCTTAACTGTCCAAGCATCACCATCGGGCATATCAGTCAATTTAGATTTTCCTTGCACACGCAAAGTAGAATCACCCTCGGGCTCAATCCAAAAGACACCGCTATGAACTTCACCATATTCTAATGTATCATATAATTCTCCTGAATCCCACACTTCTATATTGATTTCAATATCTTGACCGCAACCACCCATATCTGAAAATATCAAATCAATAATCAAGTCATTTCCCTCAGCACTTAGGCTTGGCGCATCCAATTCAGTTTGCGGATAACAAGTATCGTCCTTAACTTCATGTGTTTTAGGTGAATCCCAATTCCAATTAGAACCATCGTAAGTTTCAAAACTAAAATGATTACGATATACGCCTGCCTCTAAATCTGAAAATGAATGGTCTAAACTATAACTTCCTTTGAATTTGACGCTATTCCTTTCATCCTCAACTTGATATTCGTTATCTTTGATGAGTTCAACGGTAAAATCACCTTCCATATCGTGTGGGCAATTCGGGCTTGAAAACTCAGCCCGAATGACTAAAAAGTTTCCATTATCCATATAGGAATTATCTTGCCATGTCCAATCACAATTTACAGGAGGTCCTCCACCTCCACCATTATTATCATCCCACCAACAAGAACCGTCATCATTTGTGGCATCTGGCATGTAGTTGTCTGCATCTGGAGCAGTACAGCCCCAAATCTCAGTGTAGTAATCGTCACTATTTGAATTACTTTCTTCGTCTAAAAAGAAGTCAAGTCCGACTCCACCTGTTAAGAGTAGTAAAATTGGAGCAACAATCATAACTATTTTTTTGATGTTTTCAGCCTTTCTTTGGACGGATTCAATAGCACGGTCAACTATGTCTCCTTCTAACGTAGTTTCAACTTTAACTTCAGTAGCATTGTCTCCACCATTTAATACCGTGTTTTCAGACACTTCTTTAGAAATGTTTTGAACTGTCGAAATCAATTCAGCCGCTTCTTTAAGTTGCTCTACTAAATCCTTGCCATCGGCTTTATTCGAGTTATTAAGAATACCATCGTCGATTAAGTCGGCTAAGATATCTTCTTCATCCCTACCTGTAGCCTCGGCTAGTAGTCGGGCTTTTTCTCGCAATTCTTCAATTGTTAAATCTTCTATTTCTTTCTTTTCACTCATCAAATCACCCCTTTAATGAACTCTCCCCTATCTTTGTCTCCATAATAGAAGATTCTTTTATCTAGAGTAACGTAAAATCCATAATGTCCTCCTTTTGTATTTCCAATGGCTCTCGAAACAACCCTTGGTGCTATCCTTTGACGTGCACTCAAGGTGCTGTTTATTTTACCAGTTAATTCACTCAACCACATCCATCCAGTGACTCCTTCGAAAGCCTCTTGAGCCTTCTCTCTAATTTGACTCGGTTTCAGATTAGTTTTTCGAAGATTTGCTCGGAAGGTTTCACTAAAGTGAGTTTCTTCATGAGCCAATCCTGTGAGTGTGTTTTCATGTGCGTGAGTTTCCCATGCATCTATAACACCATTTCCATTGAGGTCTTCAGCCCGAAATGATTCAGCAATTTTTCGACCTTCATAGGTTGGTAAATAAACCTTTACTTTCCGACGCTCTCCATCGGGTCGTCTCATAATTTGAGTCACTAATCCTAACTCGATTAAATCTTGCAAATGTTTGGTTGCATTTGTTCTTACTGTTCCAATCGCGTTGCCAATCTCTCGTTGAGTCAGTCCTGCAGGAATTCCATATTTGCGATGAACTAATTCAGGATTAAATGGAGAAAGATAAGTTAAAATATCTCGATGTGTATTATTTAATCCACTTTCTGCACTGTAGGCGTCCCAATTAATCTCTGGACGGGCGCAACGAGCGCATAGATGTCCAAAGGCTATTTTTGACATTTCATCTGAGTAACCTGGTTTTTCGCATTCGAAACACTTAACATACATGGCAGGTTCGGCACGGAACTCCTCGGATTCGAAGTTAGCATACAGGCGAGTCCGACCAGAATCTACTAAGTGGCCTGTGTCCTCAGAGAATAAAACATACTCACCAGTCCAAGGCGCTCCTGTGTAATGTTGCATAATCTCGTCCACATCTTCTACCGTGATACCTGTAGGGTTAACGATACTGTTAGGTATAGGAGGAAGGAGTAGAGTTCGCTCTGGATATGTGACTGACATCGGTCCGTATCTCCGTTCGGCCATTTCACCTACGTAAAACAAAACCACAGTTCCCATATACGTTTCTACACGCTTAGGTTTGTACCCTTCGACCACAATGGCTTCATCTTTAGATTCGGCGTTGAAAGTTTCAGCATCAAAATCTTTCAAAGAGAGTTGTTCACGGTCAGGTAATTTCGTAATATTCAAGCGAGGTTTAGCATATTTGGCTGCTCTTTCTCGTGCTGCGGCTAAGGCCTTACCTAACTTGTCTTCTCCTTCAGCCAATCGAGTTCTAGTCTTGCTTCCTTTGCGTCCTCCTCGACGATACGGACTATACTTCCGCTTGGATTTCTTGTCTCCTTTACTTCGACGAGACTGTCGTTTAGACTGTCGACGCGCTAATTCACGTTCGAGACTTTCGTAGGACATACTTATCTATCGGGCTCACGACTATTTAAAGTTCACCATTTACCGTAAGTTTTATATGGCTAACCGATATATTGGATAATATGTCTTTAGCCGTCATCACCCTTTTAGGAGTAATTCTGATTGGTCTCGGCTTGGCTTTACAAGGTTGGTTCATTTTAGATATGAATAAAAGATTCAGCAAGTTACTGGGTAAATTACTAGTAGCCATTAACGAGGATGATTGAAATGGAATATTACGATGAAGATTACACAGGCGAAAAACCTGCTTGGTTACAAGATTTAACTCCTGCTAATTACGCTGATTATGAATCAGTTTGGCAAACCATAGAGTTTACCAATTTCGAAGATATTTTTTACGACCTCATCGAACAATGTAACCTCGGTGAAATTATTTTCCAAGAAGAAAAGGCTTCTAAATACGTCACAAATCAATTACGCAGACAAGGTTTTTATTACGAAAACCAACCCTCGTCCATTAACAACCGTGAGGCATATGAAGAATACAGCGAATTGCAAAGGCAAGCCCGTCAAGAAATTCTAACTTCAACAGACTATGCCAAAACATGGTGGGATGTTTTGAATCCACTAACCAGTTCAAGACTAAGTTCAACGCAATTAGTTTTCACTTTGTCGAGTCACGGAGGTCCTGATTCTGCTGACTGGACAGATTGTACCCTGTACGAACAAACTCACGTGGATGATTATCGGGAGTATCCTGGGAGTAAACTATGCGAAGTGATTTTGCAGGGCTATCTTTTAGTAGACTCTGCCACTCCGCAAACGCCTTATCAAACTCCTGTTGCATACTACATTTATGATGTTGAAGTCGATGAAGATGCCATTTTAGACGTGGTGGAGAAGGTCTATGAACCAGATTGGGATTCTATGCCTGGTGGTCATGACGATTACTAATGTATTAAATACTTTAGAAAGTAATTTTCTATTATGGCGTGGGAATTATACGACCCTTTGACGGAAACTAAGTCTAATGTTAAGCGTGTTTTCATGATTAGTTGCGTCGTGATTTTACTAACTCTTATTTTTGGAGGTTTCTTAGCATGACTGAGCCACATAATTTACGTGACCACGCCGACCCTGTTCGAGACGATGAATATTGGACGGCAGGCTTAGATGTTGCCCCTGAAGGTGAACCTATGGTGCATCGCGATTTACGAGGTGAACTAAATATCAAAGTGCAAAAGGTTCCTGGTCATGATGGTGAGACCGTAACTTGTTGGGTTCAAATTATTGAAGGAGATTTATTCACAGGCATTGGAAAACTTATTGTTGATTCATTCACCGAGGACTCATTAGATGATTCTCAAGTAGAGCCTGATGATATTATCTATTATCGAGAAGGTTCGCAAAATGAAATGCCTCGATACGCAGGGATTCATGAAAAGGCGTTGGATTGGTAAGGCTTATAAGGGTATCTTAGTCTACTAAGTGCATGAGCCGCTCTAAAATTATCACCTATTTACTAATTACTTTACTTGTTCTTGCAGGGTGTCTTAGTGAAACACATTCTCGAGAAATCGAAGAAATCATAGAACCAGAACAAGTTTTTGAAAGTTGGGACAATCATTCTCATCAATTTTGGAATGTAGTACCTATGAGTGTGGGAAACTCATCTAGCCTAAATACTAGTGGAGGAGATTTCGTCAATATTACTTTAGAATTGAGTGCTTACTTTCATGAGCCTGTTTTATGGGAGCAGGGTTATGTGAATTACACTCTAACTCATAATAATGACACGGTTTTTACTACTATTTTGACACATAGTCAAGAAACTTACTATGTTAATCTAACAAACCTTACTCATAATTTGACAGTCACTATCCAAAGCACAGGTAGTGATGACCAAACAACACCTGAACCTGGCGATTTCTTTATTGCTACGGTTAATTATCGGGTCTTTGCTACTTTAAATTGAACAACACTGAGTAACTCTTATAAGTAATTGTTACTTAGGAGTAATTAGAGGAGAGACTATGCGGAATGTATACTTACTTAAAAAAATGCAACGTGATGGCTATTATTTGCGACAAACTATTCAAAAGAAAACTAAAAAATCATTTGGTGTTCAAATGATGACTTCAAAAGGACAACCTTTTGCACCATTAACACATCGTGATTTTGATATGTGGCTAGATTGCAAATATATTGAAAAATCTACATCTAGTCGAGTTCCTCATGCAAAGGACTTAAAATTTACCTACTATGTAATAAATAAAAATTACCAGTTTGATTTGAGTTCATTTGGTTTGTCTTTAGACGATGTTCAAGTTCATTGGCAAAATTACACTCCTCACTCACTTCATAATCTGGTAACTCAAGACGATTGGGACCTGGCTTCACAATTGATTATTCGAACTCCACCGCTTTTTACATTAGATGAAATCTTACTACTGGCCAAGTTTTTAGTGCCTGCCAACGTGCACCCTACCGAATACTCCTACTTCGAGCAATACGCTTCGTTTACGACAGATGTTCCCCTCTTTACAAGTGTCTTAAGTGAGATGTATGACCTATATCTAACTACGTCGACTCACCCTGTCGATTATCATAATTTTCATGAAGTGCTAGAGGCATTCGTAAAGTTGGCCGAAGTTCGAAGATTCGTGCGTGAGCGGAGATGAAGTTATATAGGTATAATGGAGAAGAGATATTATGGATTACCTAACACTAACAATTTCCATTGCTTACACGACTGCTTTAGGACTATGGCTGATGAATCATTTTCAAACTATTTATAACCATCAATTCGAAGTTACTGATGCAATAATTGCTAAATTAACTCAAGCAGAATCAAAATCAATTGACGAACCAGACTCTAAAGACTACCTTTATGGTGTGAGTTATCCATTACAGGAGGAAGAGTGAGATGGAGACGTGCGAAGTGTGTCAAGACACATTTGAAGTTTTGCAACGTCGGGATGAAGTCCAAGGCGAGATGACTCGTGTCGTCATGTATAAACGGTGTATTGGGTGTGGGGCAGGAAGAATAGATTTTCACCCATACATGCCTAAGCGGGATTTTGAGGAGGAATGATTATGGACCCGCAAACAGTAGAAATATTTATGTCAATGGTTGCTATTTTAACCAATGTTCATTGGTTTCCTCAATTAACTAGATTGATTAAGCGTAAGCAATCTGATGATTTTTCACTTTGGACTACATTAATTTTACTAGTCAATAATATAATCTGGTTTGCATATGCAGGATATATTGATAGCATTTCACTTACGATTCAGCAAGGCTTATCATTAATAATGTTACTTTTGTTTGGTTCATTGATTATTCATTATCGAACTACAAATTTACTATTTAGTGAATCATTTTTAAATCGTTGGAGGCCTTCAAGTGTCTAAATACGAGGCTGTTGGTGGCCCTTGTCGTCGCCAATGTGATGTCGATAAGGAAACTTTAGTTTGTCGTAGTTGCGGTTTAAATTATAAGCAGGTTGACGAAAAAACAGATGTTTTAAATGGTACGGGTGATGATGAATGAGTATGTTTAGAGTAGGTAATAGATTGAAAAACAAACACACAGGTCAAGAATATACAGTTTGCGAGATTATCGTTATGGATTTTGGATTGACATTTTATGAAATAGCGACGGATTCCATGCAAACTCTAAGATTTAACCAAGAGTATTGCCAACATTACGAGGTGATTTCATAATGTCTCGAATCTCATTAGAAGAAATTAAAAGCATGACTCTATCTTACGCTATCTTGATGTGGCATAAGCGACAATCTTATCAAATCTCTACTCCTGTCGAGATTCACGTTGCTCATATTCGCAATAGGTTTGAATCTTCACTATGGGCACGACGTATTGAACAAGTATTTGATGACTTGGCTAAGAGTCATCCATATTTTAGATTTAATGAATCGGCGATTTTAGAGTATTTCCCACAGTCAAAATGAGAGCCTTTATGTAGGAAGACTACTTTATCTATAATTACGGAGGTAACTCAAATGAAAACAATAAGTGAAGAATCTAAACTAGACATTGCAGACTATCAAAGCCTGGCTACACTTCAAAACCCTGTTATGGGAGATGCGTCTCTCGATAGGCTTTTGGCTATGGTAGCCGAGGTTCAAGGCGAAGAGTGGCTAGAAGAATAATTAGCATATATTAAGTAGTTGAACGTATCATGATTAGGTATGTTTAGGGCTGAGGATACATCACGGGCGAACTATCGTTCGCTCTTTGAGTATGCGGCTGGAGCAGAGGCTCGCCTCGCTCAAGACCGTCGCCACGCCTATTACGAACAGGTGCTGCCCGAGATGTTGACTCGTGTCAAAGGTTTACCTTTGATGTATCAGACCTATTCTAAAGGATGGAATCCTGCAGACAATCGACCTGAGTTCATTGTGAAACGGTTAGTACCAGATTTAGATAAGCCAATTTACATTACGGATGAGGAAGGTAACAAAATTCAAAAAGGATTTGAAAAACAAGACTTAGTCATGGAAACTGATGAAGACATTCCTGCCTTCATGACTCGCAAGGGACGATTTAAAGGACAACACGGCTTCAATAAGGGATTTAGTTACTTAGCCCCTATTTATCACGTAGAACGTGACCAGATGCCCTTCGTCTTAGTTGACTTAGATATTGACCGTGCCGACTTTAGTAAGATTGCTTGGGGTCGATTGCTAACTGCAGTAACTAAAGTTTACGATTGGTTTAGATTAAATGGATTCGACCCATTGATTAACTTTACAGGGTCGTCATTCCACATTTGGGCTAAGGACGGTCAAGTAAGAAGTTATGCAGAAACGAAACTGTTACTAGAGCAACTAAGTAAAGAAGTAGATTTACCATTAGCCGCAGGTGCGGCTCACATCAAAGGACAAGTCACCATTGATTATCCACAAAATAAATATCGTGCACCATTGCGATTTCCTTTGTCAATTCATGGAGATACAGGATTGTCATCTATCATTATTCCTCGTAATCAACTTCGTCGCTTTGACCCATTAGAGAAAGCACACCCTGACCAAGTTTTGAAACAATTGCCGAACCACTTGGCAAAGATTGACGCTTGGTTCTCAGATTTGCCACAGACTAAACCGTCGGCCGAAGAGATTATTACAACTCACTTGGCCACATTAAATGAAGCCGACCAAGAGCGTTGTATGTGGGGCGATTGTGGTGTTTTGGCTGACGAGTTAATGCTTAGGCTACAAGCGGCAGGATACACCGATGCTGTGTATGAAATAGGATTGGCATACATTCATCCTTTCGAAGAGTATGACAACAAAACTTTTATAGGTGGCCACGTCGTCGTCACTGTCGATGGTGAATCGTATGATGTACTTGGAGCAGGTGCAAAACAACGTTGGGTTGATGGACCAGTGGTACAGGAAATGTTGTCTTCACACGGTTTCATCGACTTAGGCCCCCTTCTTTCTTCGCACTTAACGGTGAATTGGATTACTTCACCTTGGAACGAGGAGCATAAAACGAGAAGTCATAACTTCGCAGGTAAGTTAGTTGATTTTGAATCTGAAGAAGTAAGTTCTAAAAAGTGGTATAGTTCGGGTAATGTGCACCCTTGGCAACTATTTTTAGACACGGAAACTCTCGGCCTTGATTTGATGGGAGAACGGGACAATTACCCGTATGAAGACATGAAAGCCTTGGAATCGAAATACAAACTTAAGCCGACTAGTGCCGTGATTTGGGTCTCGGACGTGCCCGAAGTGGCGGCATCTTACATGATTGGTCAAGGAATTATTCATGAATCTGATGAAGGAGTCGAAGACGATTATGGCTTTTCAAAATCTGAGTTAGAAACGACAGAATTCGGACAAGTTTATTATCCACCACACGTTGACCAAGTTGATGAATATCAAGGCACAATTATGCTTGAAACTGATGATGGAGACGGCGGATACCTACTCTCACTAAATCGTGATTACACAGGACAGTACGGACTTAAGCGAATCGGAATGGCGGCTGAAACTGAATACAAGAAGAAGCGTCAAAAGCCGACTCCTGAACCTGGTGTCGAAGGAGGTACGGATTTAAAGCCCTCTCGACGAAAGCCTCCGATGAAAGTCAAGGGTTCCGATGTGTATTCCGTGCAAAAGCACCGTGCTACGACAAGAGGTTCACATAGAGACATACGTATCGGGTTAGACGGTAAACTTTTGTCTTTTGTTCCTGTTGGGCGTTACGAGAAAAGGGATGACGATGGCAAATGGCAAAAGACTGATGGAAGTAGATTGCCGAAGAAAATCGGCGAGGGTGTGAGTGTTATTCGTACCGAAGACCACCCTTTTGATTACTGGTGGTTCGAAGGAGAGATTCCGAAAGACAGTTACGGTGCAGGTCCTGTCTCGCTCGAAACTTATGGAACACGACGTATCATCGAATGGAAACCTGATGAAAAACTAAAGGTAGAGTTTATTGGTGGTAAATATGCGGGAACTTACACATTTGAGCGCAGTAAGAAGTCGAAGGATGGCAAAGTATGGTGGATGCGAAAAAGTCGCCCTGTTCCCGAGGACAAGACGGACAAGAAATCAAAAAAGGCCGAAATAAGTGATGACGGATATTGTAGTGAATGTGGTGAACATTGGACTGATATGGGGAAGCATCCTGCGATTGATGATTACGAATGGTCCGAAGAAAGCGTCCGAAAGGCTC
>Ga0115546_1000137_pt1 | contig 55438 bp, 60 predicted proteins | sample COGITO_mtgs_1004_FD_87186 | JGI IMG/M metagenome (GOLD analysis project Ga0115546, IMG submission 87186) | Pelagic marine microbial communities from North Sea - COGITO_mtgs_100413 | ecosystem: Environmental > Aquatic > Marine > Epipelagic | place: Germany:Helgoland, sampling site Kabeltonne...
ACCTTCCATACAGTATAAGAAACGCTCTCTCCAACGCATGAATGGTTGAGAGTTAATGTTCTCATCATCTTTTAAGAAGTCTAAACCACCTTTTAAACCTTCGTATACTACACGACCATAGTTTTTACCAGATAAACCTAATTTAGGTTTTACAGTCGCACCTAATAATGGTACACCATACTTGTTTAAACGTTCACGTTCTACAACAATACCTGTAGCAGGACCTTGGAATGTTTTTAAGTAAGAGTGAGGAATACGCATATCTTCTAAACGTAAAGCTGATACAGCTTTAAATCCGAATACGTTACCAATAATTGATGCAGTAATGTTAGCTAAAGAACCTTCTTCGAATAAATCACATTCGTATGCGATAAATCCAAAGTATTGATCTGTAGTATTAGGAACTGGATCTACACGGTAAGCTTTTGCACGGTAACGCTCACAAGCTGTTAATAAATCAGTCCAAACAACAGTCCATGTTGCTGTTGAAGATTCACCAGCTACTGCTGCTGCTGCTTCAACTGGATCTACACCTGGTTGAGGTGTAATACGGAATAATGCAAGAACATCAGTACTTTTTACTGCGTATGAAGCATCCCAGTAACCCATTTTAGCATATGGAATTACACCAGATTCGTAACGGTCACTTTTAATTCGAGTCCGTTCTGATACAGATTGAGACATTTATTTCTCCTTAAAATAAAAAGGCAATATATAATAGATATAACTAATATTTTTAATTAGTTCTATCGGTTGTAATCTTAAAAACAACCTTGCCATAAATTATAATCTGACTTGCTACTAAAGCCTTATATTACTTATTTAAAATTAATATAACTTTAAAGAATATATAAATTTGGTATTATATCAATAACTATTAATTTATAATTACTTTTAATAAATGAATAAAATCATATATAATAGTAATTAGAAATTAAAATCTTTAAGTTTTATTTATTTAATTAAATACAGGCGGTTAGTTATGCCCTATGAATCGAAAGAAATTTCAAATACTGTTTTAACTAAATTACTCAATCAATCTTACAAATACGGATTTGCAACAGAAATTGAAAAAGAAATTTTTGAGAAAGGGTTAAATGAGGACGTTGTAAGAGCTATTTCCAGAAAAAGAGCCGAGCCTGAATTCTTATTAGAATTTCGGCTAAAAGCTTATAGAAAATGGAAACAAATGAAATGTCCTGAATGGCATATTCTCAAGTTTTCTGAAATTGATTATCAAAATATCAGCTACTACTCAGCCCCGAAAGTAAAAGAGAAATTGTCTAGTCTTGATGAAGTTGACCCGGAATTATTAGAAACATTTGAGAAATTAGGGATTTCTTTAAGCGAACAAAAAAGGTTAACGAACGTTGCGGTTGACGCTGTTTTTGATAGTGTTTCAGTTGTTACTACATTTAAAGAAGAATTAGCAGAACAGGGTATTATCTTTTGTTCTATGTCGGAAGCCGTGCAAGAATACCCAGAATTAATTAAAAAGTATCTTGGCACTGTTGTTCCAATAGGTGATAATTATTTCTCAACACTAAATTCTGCGGTTTTTACTGATGGATCATTCTGTTATATTCCGAAGAATGTAAAGTGCCCTTTAGACCTTTCAACTTATTTTAGAATCAATGATGAAAAATCTGGTCAATTTGAACGAACATTAGTTATTGCTGATAGTAATAGTTCTGTTTGTTATTTAGAAGGATGTACTGCACCTCAATATGATAGTAATCAGCTACATGCAGCTGTTGTGGAATTAATTGCTTTTGAAAATGCTACCATAAAATATTCAACTGTTCAAAATTGGTATTCAGGAAATCAAGATGGAAAAGGTGGGATATATAATTTTGTCACAAAACGTGGCTTATGTTCGGGGTATAATTCAAAGATATCATGGACTCAAGTTGAAACTGGTTCAAGCTTAACCTGGAAATATCCTAGTTGTTTATTAGTCGGTGATAAATCTAAAGGTGAATTTTATTCTGTTGCTTTAACAAATAATTTTCAACAAGCTGATACAGGGACAAGGATGGTACACATTGGAAAAGAAACGCGTAGTAGAATTGTTTCTAAAGGAATTTCTGCGGGTAAGTCCAAAAATACTTATAGGGGCTATGTTCATATAAATAATAATGCTGTAGGGTCTCGTAACTATTCACAGTGTGATTCTTTATTAATTGGTAATCTTACCAATGCAACAACATTCCCTGTCATTCGAGTTGATAATTCTACAACTAAACTTGAACATGAAGCGTCTACGTCAAAGATTGGGGAAGAACAAATTTTTTATTTTTTACAGCGTGGTATCTCTATTGAAAAAGGAATAGAATTAATGATAAGTGGATTTTGTCGTGATGTTGTTACAGAGTTACCTTTGGAATTTGCTGCTGAAGCTACTCGTTTATTAAGTTTGAAATTAGAAGGAACGGTCGGATAATGAATGATACACCTATTTTAGAAATTAAAAACTTGAAAGTAGCTATAAATGAAAGAGAAATATTGAAAAGCTTAAATTTAAAAGTTAATAAAGGTGAAATACATGCCATAATGGGTCCTAATGGTTCAGGAAAGAGTACGTTTTCAAAAGTTCTTGGTGGGCACCCTGCTTATACTGTACTTGGTGGGGAAGCTTTATTCAATGGAACTGACATTTTGCCATTAGAACCAGAAGAACGTTCTCATTTAGGACTTTTTCTTGCTTTTCAATATCCCATAGAAATTCCTGGTGTTAGTAATGAAGATTTTTTAAGATTAGCATATAATGCCCAAAGATCATTTAAAAACGAGCCTGAATTAGACCCTTTAGAATTTCTTTCTGTCATTCAAAACAAATTAGAAATTGTCAAAATGTCTTCAACTTTTCTTAGTCGAAATGTAAATGAAGGGTTTTCGGGAGGCGAAAAAAAACGTAATGAAATATTACAAATGGTTTTGCTAGACTCACAATTATCTATCTTAGATGAAACTGATTCCGGTTTGGATATTGATGCTTTGAAAATTGTTTCAGAAGGTATTAATACATTTATGAAAAACGATAAAGCAATTATTTTAATAACTCATTACCAAAGATTATTAGATTACATTAAACCGGATTTTGTACACGTAATGCAAGATGGTAAAATTATTAAAACAGGTACAGCAAATCTTGCTAAAGAATTAGAAATAAAAGGTTATGAATGGCTTAAGTGAATAAGAATCTAATTAAATAGAGCTTTTTTATAAAAGACTACCGAAAACTATCTTAATTAACTATAATACATATTGTTCCTGTATATTTCTTAATATTGGGTAATTTACTAAATTAGCTAAATTTTATGTACCCAGATAATTTTTATTCAAGTACGTTTACATTATTAGCGGAGGCAGAAGTTGGAAAACATTTTTATTGGAACATTGCTGGTGCTTTAGTACACGGTCAAGTTTTAATAGTAATTTGGTTTGTTGTTACAATTTTACTGATTTTTTCAGTGCTTGGTACGCAAAACGCGGATCGAATTCCACATGGTTGGCAAAACTTTATGGAATCTGCATTAGACTTTATCGTAGATATAGCTAAGAACCAACTAGGTGAAAGTTTTTATAGAGAATGGATACCATTTATTGGGACATTATTCTTATTTATTTTCGGATCAAATTGGGCGGGTGCTGTAATTCCATGGAAATTAATTAAACTTCCAGAAGGTGAATTTGCTGCGCCAACTAACGATATTAATACAACGGTAGCTTTAGCGTTATTAACTTCTTTTGCGTACTTCTACGCAGGTTTAAGTAAAAAAGGGTTAGGTTATTTTAAACGTTATATTAACCCACTCCCACTTCTTCTACCAATTAATATTTTAGAAGATTTTACAAAACCTTTATCACTAAGTTTCCGACTATTCGGAAACGTTTTGGCGGATGAATTAACTATTACTGTATTAACAGGTCTTGTACCATTAGTAATTCCATTACCAATTATGTTATTAGGTATTTTTGCTGGTTCAGTACAAGCGTTAATTTTCTCAACTTTAGCTGCTGCATACATTGCAGAAGCACTTGAGTAAATTATTATTAAATTAGATTTTTCTAAAATTATATTTACATTTATATTAATTAAAATTTATTATGGATTCTATTATTTCTGCTGCTTCTGTTATAGCTGCTGGTTTATCTATTGGTTTAGCTGCTATCGGTCCTGGTATTGGTCAAGGTAACGCTGCTGGTCAAGCAGTTGAAGGTATTGCTCGTCAACCTGAAGCAGAAAACAAAATTCGTGGTACTTTATTATTAAGTTTAGCTTTCATGGAAGCTTTAACTATTTATGGTTTAGTAGTAGCTTTAGCATTATTATTTGCTAACCCATTTAATTCATAATTTACTCTCTGAAAAACTTAAATAGATTGAGATAGTAGTTAATATTATCACTATTTCGATCTATTAAAAATTTTTAATTCTATAGAAAAACAGATATGTTTCATATGGTTAATTTTTCAATATTAATCTCAAATTCAGAAGTAAGTGGTCCAGGCGGATTATTTGATTTTAATGCAACTTTACCATTAGTAGCAATTCAATTCGTTCTATTAATGTTAATTCTTAACATTATTTTATACAGTCCTTTATTGGCTATTATAGAAGAACGACAAGAATATATTTTAAATAATCTTGCTAAGGCTTCTGAAATTCTAACACAAGCAAATGAATTGACAACTTACTATGAACAAGAATTAAGTAATGTCCGCAAAGAAAGCCAGTTGTTAGTTGCAAATGGACAAAAAATTCATAAAGAACTTTTAGAAATTGAACTAGATACTTCTCAAGTGTACCTAGATAAACTATTAGATACGATTATCGAAGATCTTATGGATAAACAAAAAACTGCACTTAGTAGTTTGGATAAAATCGTTCAATCTTTGTGTTCAGAAGTTGAAAATCAATTATATTAGTAATTTAAATTTTTTGTTAAACACAACCTTTCTTTTTATAAACGAACAGTTTACATAGAACCTCTAAAACATGGAAAATTTTAATCAAATTTTTACATTAGTTGCTAAAAGCGAAGGTATCGGACTAAATCTTGATATTCTAGAAACTGGGCTAATTAACGTTCTTACTTTAGTTGGTATTCTAATTTATACTGGTAAAGATTTTTTAGGATCTTTATTAGAAGAACGCAAAACTAATATTGTCCAAAGTGTCCAAGATGCCGAAGATCGTTTAAATGAAGCTAATCGTCGTCTAGATGAAGCCCAAAAGCAACTAAGTCAATACACTGTTGTTACTACTGAAATGCAAAGTCGAACAGTTGATTCGATTAAACTTTTATTTGAAGCTGATGCTGAGGCATCAAAGAAAGATTTAAATACACGTTTCAGTCGAGCACTAGCTACTTTCCGTTTCAAAGAACGACAAATTTTTCTGGAAGTTAAACAACAGATTGTATTATTAGTATTGAAAAAAACTTTACTTTGGGCTAAAGAAAATTTCAGTGATAAAACAGAAGCTTTAGTCTTTAATCGTAAAAATATTAATAAATTAGAAGGAGATTTGCTATGAGCAAAAATCCCTTAGCGGCAAAAATAGCAGAACCTTACGCACGTGCAATGTATGATTTTTCACTTAAAAAGAATATCATGCATCAAGTTACTGCTGATTTTCAGAATTTAGAGGTGTTTCTAAATGGAACCCCAGATTTTTTAGAATATTTAAATAATCCGCTTATTGCAAAAGAGCAAAAGGCTGAACTTTTAGATAAAATTTTGAAAACACAAGTGAATGTTGAAACCTTTAAATTTTTAAACGTTTTAGTACAACGTGATAGAATAAATTTATTACAGGCTACTATTGAAAAGTATTTAGCTTTAGTTTATGAATTAGCTTCAATTAGAATAATTGAGGTCTCAACAGCTTATCCACTTCCAACTGTTCAAAAAGATCATTTGACACAAAAATTGAAAGAATTAACAAATGCTCGAGAAATTCGTTTAATTATTAACGTTGACCCTAGTCTTATTGGCGGGTTATTAATTAAAACAAATTCAAAAATAATTGATTTTACAGTTAAAAATCAATTGCAACTTTTAGCAAAACACTTGGACAGTGTATTAGAAATATAAAAATATTTTAAACCTTTTATTAACTTTTTACCTTAAAAATAATACCATGATAAATATTCGTCCAGACGAAATTAGTAGTATTATCCGTGAACAAATTGAAAAATATGACCAAGATGTCAAAGTCGATAATGTTGGTACGGTTTTACAAGTAGGTGACGGTATTGCCCGTGTATATGGCCTTGATCAAGTAATGAGTGGTGAACTTTTAGAATTTGAAGATAAAACTATAGGTATTGCGCTTAACCTAGAAAATGATAATGTTGGTGTTGTACTAATGGGAACTGGTCGTCAGATTTTAGAAGGCGGTACGGTAAAAGCGACAGGTAAAATTGCTCAAATCCCGGTAGGCGATAACTTTTTAGGTCGAGTAGTAAGCCCATTAGGTATTCCAATTGACGGTAAAGGTGATATTGAAACAACAGAAACTCGTTTAATGGAAGCTATGGCTCCTGGTATTATTAGTCGAAAATCTGTTTGTGAACCTTTACAAACTGGTATTACTTCAATTGACGCTATGATTCCAATTGGTCGTGGTCAACGAGAATTAATTATTGGGGATCGTCAAACTGGGAAAACATCAATTGCTGTAGATACAATCATTAACCAAGCTAAAGAAAACGTTATCTGTGTTTACGTAGGTGTTGGTCAAAAAGCTTCAACTGTTGCACAAGTAGTTAATGTTCTTGAAGAGAAAGGAGCTATGGCTTATACAATTATTGTATCAGCAAGTGCTAATGATCCTGCTACATTACAGTATATTGCACCTTATGCTGGTGCAGCCTTAGCTGAATACTTCATGTACAATGGAAAAGCTACGTTAGTTATCTATGATGATTTAACAAAGCAAGCTATGGCTTATCGTCAAATGTCTCTGTTATTACGTCGTCCTCCTGGGCGTGAAGCGTATCCAGGTGATGTTTTCTACTTACACTCACGTTTATTAGAGCGAGCTGCTAAATTAAGTGATGCTCTAGGTGGTGGTAGTATGACTGCATTGCCAATTATTGAAACACAAGCGAGTGATGTATCAGCTTACATTCCTACGAATGTAATTTCAATTACAGATGGCCAAATCTTCTTATCAAACGATTTATTTAATTCAGGTATTCGTCCAGCAATTAATGTAGGTATTTCAGTATCTCGAGTAGGTTCTGCTGCGCAAACAAAAGGTATGAAGAAAGTTGCCGGAAAACTTAAATTAGAGTTGGCACAATTTGCTGAATTAGAAGCTTTCTCTCAATTTGCTTCTGATTTAGATGAAGCAACGCAAAAGCAATTAGCTCGAGGAACACGTTTACGCGAACTATTAAAACAACCTCAAAACTCTCCTTTATCAGTATCTGAACAAATTGCATTAATTTATACAGGTATTAATGGGTTTTTAGATGATTTAGAAGTAAGTTCTGTTAAATCATATTGTGCGACTTTATTAAGTTATTTAACTACTTCTAAAGCTAAGTACTATGAAATCGTTGATTCTACGAATCAATTTACAGATGAAGCGGAAACTTTATTGAACGAAGCAATTCAAGAATCGAAAGAAGCTTTCTCTGCGAAATAAGAATTTTTCCAAGATAAGTTAATTAGAGTTAGATCAAATTAACTTATCTCTTGTTATGTATATTACATAAGCATGTTCAGGTGTTACAAACAATTATATGGTTGTTTGTGTGGTTGATTCAAATCCCTCATGAGTCACCAACTGATATTACAAGTATATTCCTTTAAGGTAAGAAAATTATACTTATATGAAGCATGTTATCTCTGTTGCTATCGTCGTTGCTTCATGTTACATATTTAAGAAACCTAATAAAATCACTCAAATTATCTTTTACTTCTTTAATAAATTTTTTTAATTATTATTGGACATTAAATATTATTAAATTAAATAATTTTTATATTCTTCACTTATAATACTATAGTAGCTAACTGTTTTCTAGTTTAGTCGTAAGAAAGTCAAAAACCCATTATTTTATAAATTTAAGGAATGAATTACTATGGCTTTACCATGGTATCGTGTTCATACTGTTGTTTTAAATGATCCTGGAAGATTACTTGCAGTACATTTAATGCATACATCATTGGTTTCAGGTTGGGCTGGTTCAATGGCTTTATATGAATTAGCTGTATTTGACCCTTCTGACCCTGTTTTAAATCCTATGTGGCGTCAAGGTATGTTTGTTATGCCTTTCATGACTCGCTTAGGAATTACAGATTCTTGGGGTGGGTGGAGTATTACAGGTGAAAGTGTTTCAAATCCTGGTATTTGGAGTTTTGAAGGTGTAGCATTATCACATATTATTTTATCTGGTATGTGTTTCTTAGCAGCTCTTTGGCATTGGGTATACTGGGATCTAGAATTATTCCGTGATCCAAGAACAGGTGAGCCGGCACTTGATTTACCAAAAATATTTGGTATTCATTTATTCTTATCTGGGTTATTATGTTTTGGTTTCGGTGCATTCCACGTTACAGGTTTATTTGGACCTGGCATTTGGGTATCAGACGCCTATGGTATTACAGGTAAAGTGCAACCAGTAGCTCCTTCATGGGGTGCCGATGGATTTAATCCATTTAATGCTGGTGGTATTGCGGCACATCACATCGCTGCAGGTACATTTGGTATTTTTGCAGGAGTTTTCCATTTAACTGTACGACCGCCACAACGTTTATACCGTGCATTACGTATGGGTAATATTGAAACAGTATTGTCTAGTAGTATTGCTGCTGTTTTCTTTGCAGCTTTCGTTACATCAGGAACAATGTGGTACGGTGCTGCTGCTACGCCAATTGAACTTTTTGGTCCGACTCGTTATCAATGGGATAGTGGGTATTTCCAACAAGAAATTGAACGTCAAGTAGAAACGTCAGTAAGCGAAGGATTATCTGAAAGCCAAGCATGGTCACGTATTCCTGATAAATTAGCATTTTATGATTATATTGGAAATAACCCTGCTAAAGGTGGTTTATTCCGTGCTGGTCCTATGAATAAAGGTGATGGTATTGCAGAAGCATGGTTAGGACATCCTATTTTCCGCGACAAAGAAGGTCGTGAATTAACTGTACGTCGAATGCCAGCTTTCTTTGAAACATTCCCTGTTATTTTAGTGGATAAAGACGGTATTATCCGAGCTGACATTCCATTCCGTCGTGCTGAATCGAAATATAGTATTGAGCAAGTTGGTGTAACTGTTGATTTTTACGGTGGTAAATTAAATGGCCAAACATTTAAAGATGCACCTACTGTTAAAAAGTTTGCTCGAAAAGCTCAACTTGGTGAAGTTTTTGAATTTGATCGTACAAGTTTAGAATCGGATGGTGTATTCCGTAGTAGTCCACGAGGTTGGTATACATTCGGTCATGCTAATTTCGCATTACTATTCTTCCTAGGTCATTTATGGCATGGAGGACGTACGATTTTCCGTGATGTATTTACGGGAATTGGTGCAGAAGTTACAGAACAAGTTGAGTTTGGTGCATTCCAAAAACTTGGTGATCGATCTACTAAAAAACAAGGGGCTGTATAAAATTTTCTCTTTGTTTAGCAACTGTAATCAAAATTAAAAAGGATTAAATAATGGAAGCTTTGGTTTATACATTTTTACTCATTGGTACATTAATGGTACTTTTTTTCTCAGTGTTTTTTAGAGAAACACCACGAATCATTAAATAAAAAGTAAAACCAATTTAATGGTTTTAATTTTTACTCTTCGTGTTCTTCGAATGGATCACGAAGATTTTTCGATGCAGGTCCAAACGCTGTAAAAATTGAATATGACGTAATACCTAAAAGTAAACTCGAGACAAAAATTATTATTATAGTAGCTGTTTCCATGTGTGATTTATGTTACCTATAAATTATCGTTCTAACATTATATACCATGAAATCAAAAATATTAGTTTTTACCAATATTTTTAATTTTATGGTGTGCAACGTTAATTGATAAACAATTAGACTTATAGAAAATATTAGTTAAATCATTTTTGTTTTTTATAATTTTACGGATTACGTCTCCATAAAATAAGTTAATTTTATGTAGTTTCTTATACTTGTCTGGTTGCTGCATTGAATTTATAATTTGATTATTAAAGGTTTATACTACAATTTATTAGATAAACTTCCGTTTTAAAATTATTATGATAATTCGAGAAGTTTTTCCAGTAATAATAGAAGTAGATAACGTGACACGTATTTATTAAAAATATAAAGATTTATATGGCATTAAGAACAAGATTAGGTGAAATTTTACGTCCATTAAATGCTGAATATGGTAAAGTTGCTCCAGGTTGGGGAACAACACCAATTATGGGTGTGGTTATGGCGTTATTCTTAGTATTTTTAGTAATTATTATTCAAATTTATAATTCATCATTAATTATTGAAAATGTTGATGTAGATTGGAGTAATGGTATTGTATAATACTTAAGACAGAAAATAAATATTAAAAAATAATCTAAAAGCTTTTCGAAAGTCTTTTAGATTTTATTAAATTAACCTTAAAATACGTATATGGATATTATAAGTTTAGGTTGGGCAGGTTTAATGACAATGTTTACTTTTACACTAGCATTAGTTGTTTGGGCTCGTAATGGTTTTTAAGTACCCGAAATTGATATAAATTAAAATTTTTTAAATATTATGGCATTAGTTTTTAAAATCTTTCCTTTAGCAAATGCGGAAATTGTTACAGCCGCAACGACTTGTTTTTTTATGGTATTATTTGGTATTTCATTAGGGTTTGCATTATTAAAAGTTCAAGGTGAATAATCTATATTTAATAATAATATAATAATACCTATATTATTATTAAATAATATTGTTTTTTAATGTTAAGTTTTAGAAATATAATCCTAACATGTCTGGAAAGAATCTATTAATCTCGATTATAAATCCTGCTGTAAAACTTAACCATATTGTTAGCATTACAGGAGCCAGTGATAAGTACTTTTGAAAATTATTCATAAAATTAAAATTAATTGAAAATAAACCGTTAAATCATTTTAACGTGGTGATACAGTAACTTCTTCATCTAAAGCAACTAACTCATTACTAGTAAATTCTTGCCATGCTGAGATTGGCCAAATATAACCTGTTGTCATAATTTTTAAAGCCAATGGTACATTAATAATGATTTCATTTTCCGTCGGATTTTTGGATGTACTTACGGCGCGTAGATATTTACGTCCTACCCAACCAATCCAACCAGAAATATATATAAAACCGAACCCTGGTAATATGAACTCTGCAGCATGACTCCAACGTCCGTCAGCAACTAAATGAGGTAAACCATCTGCTCCACATAATAATTCAGAACGGCTATACTTATCAAATCGAGCATTTGTTCGATCAATTTGTTGCTGTAACGCCAAAGCTGGAGGAGTTCCCGCTTCATATGTTTGTTTTCTAGCTTCTAATTTTTTTACAGTAGTATTTAATCGTTTCTCAAAAGCTTTAGATTCACTACATTTTGTTAACCCACCAATTTCTGCTGAAGCAAAATTGGGTGTCATTGATACGAAAATGGCAATGATTATTGGTATAATATTAAAACGTTTCATTTTTAAAAAAGAAAGACTCGAAAATTTAAGTTTAGTAAAAAATTTCACAGTTATAAAAACATGTTATAGTTTATATATTAGTTGAAGTTTTGAACAATTTTTTTTTATCTGCGTTTTTAACGAAATTTATTTTTTATTTCATTCCATAAATTAGTTTTTAACAATTTAAAAAATTGAATCACAGTATTGACGTATATATTTATTTAGTGTATGATAACCTTTGTGTCTCATATTATTGATAAATTATTATTTAAATATTTTGAAATTTTTTAGGTCTCTTTTAATCCACTTTTATTTTATAGATAATTTATCCAATATTAAATAGTAAGTGAGAATTTATATGCATGTCTTTTCAGAGTTTTTCTTGATATCAAGTAATTTAGACCAAGAATCGGTTTTGCGATTCTTCGGATTTGTTGATCCAAATGAAGCTTTTTTAAATAGTGATTTCTCAGATATATCAACGCCTATTTCGACAAAAATTTCGATTGATACTTTACGCTTAGTTGTTGAAGGACTATTAGAGCGTTACCAAACAGGCTTAGGGTTATTAGATCTTGAAAACCTTGTCTTCTTTATTACATTTGTTAGGTTCATGATCTTAGCCGTGAAATATAATATAAAAACATCTTTTTATATTTCTTGTATTAGTTGTTTTGCTGGAATCTTATGGTATAGTCATTTTAAAGATTTAAGAATGTTTTACGGACCTCTGTTATCTTATAATCGTTTTACAGCTAAGTTTGCAGCTGATATGCGTTATGAAGATTATATTAGAGTAGGTAGAAAAACTTATAAATATGTAGGATTTTTAGATCAAAATCCAATAGGGTTTTTAAAATCTACACTTGTCCATGTATCAGAACGAAATGGGTATAGAATTGACCCTTTATCAATGATAGTTGCTAATCTTCCAGATGCGTATAAGACGCAAGGTTATGCACTTTATTATAAAATATATAATGTTATTCTACCTAGATGTTGGGGTTTTAGCTCTACGGTTGTAAGAAGTTTAGTCCCGGTATTTATATATTCGACTGTTGTGAGGGTGAATAAAAGGTACTGCCCGTACTTAATTCGATGGCATTGGACGTTTATCATGATGTCGGGTTGTATAGAGGGCGAAATTTCGAGAGTACTATTTAGATTATACATTTATATCCACCGTGTTTTATTACCAACAGGTAGGTTTACTGAAGCAGGATTTCTGCAAACAATTTTTACAGTAGTAATAGGGGTACAGTTTCTAGCTCTTTATTTAGGTATGTTACATGCGGTTTGTGGTCAATATTTTTATGTACCGTTCTTAACTGATAATACTGAAATTCATATTGGCAAAAGACCGCAAAATAGTATTTATAGTGGGGGATATACATCCTGGCAAGAAAGTAATGAGAGAAGCCTTGAAATGAGAACTAAGTATAACCTCAAATTCCAATTTCCTAGAATTTGGTGGGGTTGGTGGGGTAAACGATTGACCCCTGAAAATAGAAAAGAACGTGAATACCGAAATAAACAATCAGGTAGTTTACGAAAAAAACGAAATAAACGACTTAGAAAGTTACTTCGAAAACTGAAAAATTGGATTTCAAGAAACTAAAAATAACTAATAATAATTTATCAAAAGTCAAATAGTTCCAGTAAGAAATGAATCATTTTTACTGGAACTATTCGATATTTTTATAATGATGAACCTAAACCAGAATAAGCGCCGTAGAAAAATACGCTAAGCATTGTAATAACTGCTAGACCTCCTACAAGACCTACTAGCCATAGTGGAATTCGACCAGTACCTGCCATAATCATAACCTCCTAATGGTATAATCGTTAATTAAAGAAATAACTTGAAAATAATACTGCTAAAACAAAGATTAATAAAAGTCCCCAGAAAAGAGAAGTTCGATTTAATTCTACTGCTTGCTTGTTTGGATTTGGACCTGTCATAAAATTTACCTCGTGTCTATATAATAATAATTTATCGTTGAATAAATTGCATAGATGTAATACCACCTAAAAAGAATACAGTAGGAACAGCTAATGCATGAATCGTAAGCCAACGAAAAGTAAAAATTGGGTACGCTACAGGCTGATTAATGTTATTTGTCATTTTAATTACCTTCTAATAATTTATAAACCTTTAGTTAAATCTTCTAATTCTTGCTTAGCACTAAATCGATCATTTACTAATGGTACTTGTTGACGATCTTGTGTAAAGTACTCATTAGGCCGTGGCGTCCCAAAAACATCGTATGCTAAACCTGTACTGATAAATAACCACCCTGATACAAAAAGTGATGGGATTGTAATACTATGAATAATCCAATAACGGACGCTTGTAATGATATCCGAAAACGGACGTTCACCTGTAGATCCACCAGACATAATTATATTCTCCTATAAAAAAAAAGGATTGTTGCTCATTCTCAAACTTAGCCAAACTTAAAGCGGGCAGGGGGAATCGAACCCCCATCATTAGCTTGGAAGGCTAAGGTTTTACCACTAAACTATGCCCGCATAAATTTATTATGATTATAAAGTTATATGGGTATAAAAGCAATAAAATAGGTTATAAATTTTCCAATTTTAAATCTAAAAATTTCGCTAACTCTGCAGCTTGTTTTTCTAAATTTGAAATTGAGCTCGGTTGTTGAACGGGTGTTAGAGGAATTTTTCGTTTATCTTTCAAACAGAGATAAATACTTCTTTGGGGATTTAAACCTTCAGAAATTTTTATTCCAATAGATTGAATATTTGACAATGGGTATGTCAGCAAAATTTCGCGATTTTTTCCGGGAAATCCTTTTCGGATAATTTTAACAAGATTTTCAATCTTATTATACTCATTATATCCGCCACCCACATCCCATAATATCGTTGCGCCTATATAAAGGCTTAAAGATAAACTTAATGTTCCATAAAACATCATAACTAAACCTTGTGGAATAAACACTAATTCTGTAGGGTTAGCAAATGGTAATAAGTTAACTTTAAAATAACTTGACATTCCTGCTAATAAAAAACTGATCCCACCAAGAGTTAAAAAAATTCCCCAAAAGTAATTTCCAAACCGTCGTGATCCAACAATTTTATCTTGACGAGTTTCTTCTTCCATTTTTAAGTTGTAATTAAACTTTTAGATTAATTTAATTGATTTAAATCCTAGGTATAAACCTGAAGCTAATGCAAAACAAAATCCTATTAATAAAAAGTAATCAATCGTAGTTGTCATAAAATCTTTTTTATAAAAGTGAACTTTATAAAATTTTTTCCGTATATTAGTATATATTATATACTAATCTATATAAAAATTTTGATTACTAAAACTTTTCATTAAAATTTTGCATATTGTAGATTATCTAAACAATCTCATTATTAATTTCGTTAAATTTTAAATCAAATTTATGGCTAATTTTATTAAACCTTATAATGATGATCCATTCGTAGGGCATTTAGCAACGCCAATAACATCATCAGCAGTGACAAGAGCCCTTCTAAAAAACTTACCTGCATACAGGTTTGGATTAACTCCACTATTACGTGGTTTAGAAATTGGTCTAGCACATGGTTATTTTTTAATCGGACCATTCGCAGTATTAGGACCATTACGAACGTCAAGTGTTGCTTTATTAGCGGGTTTTCTTTCGACAATTGGATTAATTCTAATTCTAACACTAGCTTTAACAATTTATGGGGCTGCTGTTTTTCAAACAAAGAAAGGACAAGTTGAAGCAAATGAAAATTATCTACAAACTAAAAAAGCTTGGAATCAATTTAAAGGTGGATTCTTTGTAGGAGCTTGTGGAAGCGCAGGGTTCGCATTAATTTGTCTTTCAAGTATTCCACAACTTTTGTCTTTTAAAATAAGTTAAAATATCGATAATATAATAAATCGGTTACTATTCAACCGATTTAGTATACAAAAATTAGAAGTCTCAAATTAATTAAGGAAAATTTTATGAGTTCATTTGGAATGGCACCTATAAATTTACAAGAAGAGTACGCTAAAACCGAAATTTCTAAAATTCTAAATATCCTAGATGAAGAATTAGTTGGTTTGGCACCAGTTAAAAGTCGAATTCGCGAAATTGCTGCATTATTATTAATTGATAAATTACGGAAAAATATAGGGATTACAGCGGGTAGTCCAGGTTTGCATATGTCTTTTACTGGTAGTCCAGGAACAGGAAAAACAACTGTTGGCTTAAAAATGGCAGATATTTTATACCAACTAGGTTATGTTCAAAAAGGTCACCTGATAACCGTAACAAGAGATGACTTAGTAGGTCAATATATTGGCCATACAGCCCCGAAAACGAAAGAAGTTCTTAAAAAAGCAATGGGTGGTGTATTATTCATTGATGAAGCTTATTATTTATATAAACCTGATAATGAGCGTGACTATGGATCAGAAGCCATAGAAATTCTTTTACAAGTGATGGAGAATCAACGTGATGATTTAGTTGTTATTCTAGCTGGTTATAAAGAACCTATGGATAAATTCTATGAATCAAATCCAGGTTTATCTTCAAGAATTGCAAATCATATTGATTTCCCTGATTACAGTGTTGAGGAACTATTAAAAATATCTAAATTAATGTTGGAAGAACAACAGTATCAATTAACACCAGATGCTGAAATCGCTTTAAGTCAATACATTTCCAAGCGAAAAGAAAAGCCGTTATTTGCAAATGCACGAAGTGTTAAAAATGCTTTAGATCGGGCTAGAATGCGTCAAGCTAATCGAATTTTTGATAGTCGTGGTCAAGTTTTAACAAAAAGAGAATTAGTTAATATTGAAGCTAATGATATTTTACAAAGTACAATTTTTAATTAAAAAGCTATCAAAATTAAACTACTTCTAATTTTTTAATAAATATAAATTTATATGAGTTTACTTGTTATAGGCGGTACAGGAACATTGGGTCGTCAAATTGTATTACAGGCTTTAACAAAAGGATATCCAGTCCGTTGTTTAGTAAGAAATTTTCGTCGAGCTAATTTTTTAAAAGAATGGGGGGCCGAATTAGTTTATGGAGATTTAACTATTCCTGAAACAATTCCTCCTTGCTTACAAGGTATTACTGGTGTTATTGATGCTTCCACAAGTAGACCATCTGACGAAGATACTCTTAAAGCAGTTGATTGGGATGGTAAAATTGCTTTGATTAATGCTGCTAAAGCTGCTAAAATTAAAAGATTTATTTTTTGTTCAACGCAAAATCTTGAACAGTTTTCATCAATTCCGTTAATGGAAATGAAACAAGGAATTGAAATGAAATTGAAAGAATCACAAATTCCGTATACGGTTTTCCGTTTAAGTGGTTTCTATCAAGGTTTAATAGAACAATATGCTATTCCAATATTAGAAAACTTTCCTATTTGGGTTACAGATGAAAATACATTTGTTTCATATATGGATACACAAGATATTGCTAAGTTCTGTGTAAGATCGTTACAACTTCCACAAACGATAGACAAAACTTTCTTTTTAAGTGGTCCAAAAGGCTGGGTTTCATCAGAAATTATTAATCTATGTGAACAACTAGCAGGACAAACTGCTAAAGTAAATCAGGTTCCTATATTTTTATTAAAATTTGTAAGTCGCTTTTTTGGTTTTTTTGAATGGGGTCAAAATATAAGTGACCGGTTAGCTTTTGCAGAAATTTTAAATGTCGAAACTAATTTCTCCAAATCAACGTCAGATTTATATAAAATTTTCAAAATTAATTCCGATGAAATAATTCAATTAAATGATTATTTCTTAGAATATTTTGTTCGTTTATTGAAACGATTAAAAGATATTAATTTTGAAGATGTACAAAAACAGAAAAATTTAGTCATCTAAATTTTAGGTTAATCCATATGAATTACACAAGTTTTATGATAAAAATTGTTGGAAAGCCTGAACAAAGTTTTTTCGAAGATGATATTTCAGTTACCGAAATACTAGCAAAATTTTATCAACAGCAAGAAAATTCATATAATATTTGTAAACTATCCATATGGGGTCGTTTATCTTATGATGTAATGCAATATTATCAATTAAATGATTATCTAATTGTTGAAGGTTATATTTCGCAACGTAAATCTAATTTTGAAACTGATAAAATTGAGGCGGATATTGAAATATGCGTTTTTAAAATGTATCCGTTTGCTTTAAACACTGAGGGTTAATTATTTACGATAAATGTTTTAAAATTAATTATATTTTAGTATAATCAATAATATTAAAAATAGTTTTTAGGAAAAATCGAATGTTAACTTTAAAAATTTTGGTTTATGCTTCTGTAATCTTCTTTGTTTCATTATTTATTTTTGGTTTTCTTTCAAGTGATCCTGCGAAAAATCCAAACCGTAAAGATTTTGAATAGGATCAAATTAGGTCAATTTCTATAGAGTTGACCTAATTTGCTAATAAAATTTTATAGTTAAACGCGATTATAATTCTTAACATTTCTACAGTAGAAAAGAGTAAAACAAACAAAATAATTATAAGAGTGTAAGTAGTACCCCCAAGGGAATTCGAATCCCTGTTTACTCCGTGAAAGGGAGCTGTCCTAGGCCTCTAGACGATGGGGGCTATATTTCTCGTTTCTACTAGTTTAAAATAACTAGTAAGCGGGCAACGCGATTCGAACGCGCGACATCAACCTTGGCAAGGTTGCGCTCTACCACTGAGCTATGCCCGCATATTATTTTTACTAAGTATTAATACTGTTTGTATACATATACAAGCATTATATTATAGCTTTGTGTAAATTATGTCAATAGCTTAATTTATTAAGAAATTATAGTTTGTGTTCACTATAATTTCTTAATAAATTAAAGTGACGATACAATACCGTCAGTCGTAGCAATAACACCTATAAGAAAAATCCAAATTTGGAAACCTTTGTTAAATGTTGATTTCGACGCTTCCCACTCACCAGGAGTCGCTAATGCTACTGGAACTGTTACAACTAAAGCTAATGAAGTTAAGACTAATAGACCTACTAATAAAGTTAACATATATACCTTTTTAAACTTTTTATATTGATGACCTAAATAATTAAAATATTAAAGGTTACCTTTTTTCAATGCTAATAATACAATTACTGCTGGACCAGATAACATAATCATTCCAGTTGCTACTAGTTGACCGATAACTTGCCAATTAATCATTTTTCAAATCCTTAATTTATAAATTTTTATTAAAATTACAACTAACAAAATAACTTATAATGTTATTTGTAATTTTACTTTAAAATTTATAAAGTAAACATATTATTTTAATAAATTTTAACATTTTATTAAAATTAAGAAAAACTTTAACAATTATATATATATTTATGTTAAAATTAAAATAGGGTTGCTAACTCAATGGTAGAGTACTCGGCTTTTAACCGATTTGTTCTGGGTTCAAGTCCCAGGCAACCCACTTTAGAAAAATATAAATGTAAGAAAAAAAGAATTGTCCGAGAAAAATTTTAATATATATTTTTAATGAGTAAAAATATATATTAAAAGTGTGTTTAATCAATAGGACGCATTGATAAAACAGGTTCAGTAGCACGGTTAATACCTTTCTCGAATCCAGCAGCAGCAGCTCGAGCACGACCCGAATGCCACCAGTGGCCAACTAAGAAGAAGAATGATAAGAAGAAATGTGAACAACATAACCATGAGCGTGGAGACACATAGTTAACTGAGTTAATTTCTGTTGCTACACCACCTACAGAGTTAAGAGAACCTAATGGCGCGTGTGTCATGTATTCAGCAGCACGTCTTTCTTGCCAAGGTTGAATATCATTTTTAATTTTATTGATATCTAATCCGTTTGGACCACGTAATGGTTCAACCCATGGTGCACGTAAATCCCAAAAACGCATTGTCTCACCACCAAAAATGATTTCACCACTTGGTGAACGCATTAAGTACTTACCTAAACCTGTTGGACCTTGTGCAGATGAAACATTTGCACCTAATCTTTGATCTCGTACTAAGAATGTAAATGCTTGCGCTTGTGACGCTTCTGGACCTGTTGGTCCATATAATTCACTAGGGTAAGCTGTATTATTATACCAAGCGTATAATGCTGCAGTGAATCCCATTAATGAGATAGCTGCTAAACTATATGAAAGGTAAGCTTCTCCTGACCAAACAAATGCACGTCGAGCCCATGAGAATGGTTTTGTAAAAATATGCCAGAATCCACCGACAATACATAAAATACCGACCCAAATATGGCCACCAACAACATCTTCCATATTATTTACAGCAACAACCCAACCGTCACCACCAAATGGTGAGCGGAATACGTAACCGAAAATAACAATAGGGTTTAGTGTCGGTGTCGTGATATAGCGAACATCACCACCACCTGGTGCCCAGGTATCATAAATACCACCAATGTACATAGCTTTTAAAACTAATAAGAATGCACCAAGACCTAATAAACATAAGTGAATACCTAGAATAGTAGTCATTTTATTTTTATCACGCCAATCATAGCCGAAAAATGGGAATGATTCTTCTAATGTATCAGGACCTAATAATGAGTGATAGATACCACCAAAACCTAAAACTGCAGAAGAAATTAAATGAATAACACCTACAGCAAAATAAGGTACAGTTGTAGTAATTTCACCACCTGGACCAACACCATAACCTAAAGTGGCTAAATGTTGAATTAAAATAAAACCTTGTTCATATGTTGGCTTTTCAGGTACAAAATGAGATACTTCAAATAGTACCATAGCACCAGCCCAAAATACCATTAAACCAGCATGGGCTACATGGGCACCTAATAACTTACCTGAAACATTTATTAAACGAGCGTTTCCACTCCACCAGGCGAAACCTGTAGATTCGATGTCGCGGCCGGCAATACTACTATTAAAGGGCGTTTCCACGTGGCAATACCTCCTCAGGGAATACGAAGTTTTCATGCGGTTGATCTTGCGCCGCCATCCATGCACGGATACCTTCGTTTAATAAAATATTTTTTGTGTAGAATGTTTCAAATTCTGGATCTTCAGCAGCACGTAATTCTTGTGATACAAAGTCATAAGCACGTAAATTTAAAGCTAAACCTACGATTCCAATAGAACTTGTCCACATACCTGCAACAGGTACAAACAACATAAAGAAGTGTAACCAGCGTTTGTTAGAAAATGCAACACCAAAAATTTGTGACCAGAAACGGTTTGCAGTTACCATTGAATACGTTTCTTCTGATTGAGTTGGTGTGAACGCACGGAATGTGTTTGCTGCATCACCATCTTCAAATAACGTGTTTTCAACAGTCGCACCATGGATTGCACATAATAATGCACCACCTAAAATACCAGCAACTCCCATCATATGGAATGGGTTTAGTGTCCAATTGTGGAAACCTTGTAAGAATAAAAGGAATCGGAAAATTGCAGCAACACCGAAACTTGGTGCGAAGAACCAACTAGCTTGTCCTAGTGGGTATAATAAAAATACTGAAACAAATACAGCAATTGGTCCTGAGAATGCAATAGCATTATAAGGTCGAATTCCTACTAAACGAGCAATTTCAAATTGACGTAAACAGAAACCAATTAAACCAAAAGAACCATGTAATGCTACAAAAGTCCATAACCCACCAACTTGACACCAGCGAGTAAAGTCACCTTGTGCTTCAGGTCCCCATAATAATAATAATGAATGTCCCATACTGTTTGCTGGTGTTGATACAGCAGCAGTTAAGAAGTTACATCCTTCAAGGTAAGAAGTTGCTAAACCATGAGTGTACCATGATGTAACAAATGTTGTACCTGTTAACCATCCACCTACAGCTAAATATGCTGTTGGGAATAATAATAGACCAGACCAGCCTACGAAGACAAATCTATCTTTTTTTAACCAATCATCAACTAGATCAAATAAGCCACGTTCTTGGTTTTGTCCAATAGCAATGGTCATATTTTTTAATCCTTAAATAAAATTATTTAACAAGCAAACTTTAATTTTTGCTTAGATCTTATCAACCTTTAACTATAATTATAGCTTAAATAAAAAAGAAATTTTTATGTTAAGTTTAATTTTAATTAAAAATACTTTTCAGTAAATTTTAAAAATCTAATAAATTTAGATTTAATTGAGAAGGACTAAAATTCTTTCATATTGTTTTAGTTGTATAGAAATATCTACAAAGTTAAACAACTTTGTAAATTTTGACTAAAACTATTGATTTAGGGAAGGAAAAGATGCTAAAGATAAATCAATATTTTCCAAATTTTTAGAGTAGAATCAATAATGTTAAATTTAATATATTCAATATTATATATAGAGGTTTTAATCATGGAAAGTTTATTACTAGCTCGTTTACCAGAAGCATATGTGGTATTTAGTCCTATTGTCGACGTGTTACCGATTATTCCTGTTTTTTTCTTATTACTAGCATTTGTCTGGCAAGCAGCTGTGGGATTTAGATAAATCTTCTAGTAGAGAAAACAGTTTAATAGAAGTTGAAACTGTACTGTTATTCTAATATTTAGAATAACCATAACATATTAAAAGTCAAAAATTTATAACATTAAAAATAAATGGTAGAACCTTTATTATCCGGGATTGTTTTAGGTATGATAACCGTTAGTGCGTTTGGTCTTTTCGTTGCTGCTTATTTACAATATAGCCGTGGTCAGCAATTTGATTAATTTTGAAAATTAAAATCATTAAAATTTTGGTTTCGATTTTTGTATAAAACTTTTTAAATTGACCAATATTTTATTCAATGTTTTATGTTAAACTATAAAAATTTTAATTAAATAAAATCGTGCTGTTAATTTAACGTTTCGATTTTATTTAATTTTAGTATATACAATGTAATTTTAAGTTAACGATACTTCACCACCAGCTTCTTCAAGCTGTTTTTTCGTATCTTCAGCTACTTCTTTTGTAACTCCTGTTTGTATATCTTTTGGTGCTGATTCTACAAGTGTTTTTGCTTCTTTTAAACCTAAACCTGTTATACCACGAACTACTTTTAGCACCGCAATTTTTTGACTAGCAGGAAAGGCATCCAAACGTACAGTAAATTCTGTTTTTTCTTCTACCTCTTCTGCTGCTACAGCAGCACCTGCAGCCATAGGTACACCTACTGCTGCACTACTTGCATCTACACCAAATGTTTCTTCGATACTCGCTACTAGTTCTGATGCTTCAACTAATGTTAATGACTTTAATTCTTCAACAATTTGATTAATTTTATCTGACATAATAAAAATTTAAATGATAATTGAAAATATGAAAAAAAATATAGAATGTTTAAAACTATTCAAAGATACTTGGATGTAATTTAAGTGATGGACCCATACTTGTACATATGAATACACTCCTAAAATATTTCCCTTTTACTCCCGATGGACGATTCTGCTCAATAGACTGGTATAAAGACTTTAAATTTTCAACCAATTGTTCGTTTGTAAAGTTAGTTTTACCAAAACTTACATGAACAATTCCCGCTTTGTCGGCTTTGTATTCAAATTTACCTTTTTTAAACTCAGAAATCGCTTCCATCAATGATGTCGTTACAGTCCCAGATTTGGGAGATGGCATTAAACCTTTTGGACCTAATACTCTTCCTAATTTGGCTAGCTTAGGCATAATATCTGGTGTTGCAACTAATAAATCGAATTCAATATTACCGCTACTGATATCTTCAATTAAATCGTTATCGCCAACAATATCAGCACCTGCTTCAGTAGCTTCATTATGATTGGCTTCATTTGTTAAGACAGCAATTCGAATCGATTTTCCAATTCCATTAGGTAAAGTTACAGTTGTTCGCAACTGTTGGTTTGCGTATTTTGGATCAATATTTAAATTTGCATGTAACTCGACTGTTTCGACAAATTTCACTGTTGAAGTTTGTTTCAATACTTCAATTGCTTCTTCAATATTTGGAAAAGTAATGTTTTTTGTTTTCAGTTGATTTTCTTTTTGACGACGTGATAATTTTCCCATAAAACTTGCCAGTAAAAACTTATAAATTATAATTAATCTACTATAGAAATACCCATATTACGTGCAGTTCCTTCAACAACTTTGACTGCACTAGTAAGTTTTGTAGTGTTTAAATCAGGTAGTTTAATAGTTGCGATTTCTTCTAACTGACTTCTTGTTATCGAACCGACGTTAACTTGATTTGGTGTTCCTGAACCTTTTGCGACATTTGCTGCTTTCGCCAACAAAACAGATGCTGGAGGAGTTTTAAGTATAAAAGTATAACTTCTATCTTCATACACAGAAATTTCAACAGGAATGATTAAACCAACTTTATCAGAGGTTTTTGCATTATATTCTTTACAAAATCCTGCAATGTTTACACCGTGTTGACCTAATGCTGGCCCTACTGGTGGTGCTGGAGTTGCTTTTGCAGCTGGCAAAGCGAGTTTTATTAATGCAGTTACTTTTTTAGCCATATAAATGTACCATTTTTTAGTGAAATAAATCTGTTAAAATTTTTAGTAACTAATATAATAAAAACTAATAAATTTTAGACTATTTCTTCGTCTGAGAATTCTATTTAAAGTATTTAATCCTCTTATATTTAAGAGGTACGCGTCCTGAAGGACTTGAACCCTCGACATCTAATTTTGGAGACTAGCGTTCTACCAACTGAACTAAGGACGCATATAATTAATAATACTTTTAATTTACTAAAAAAGCAACATTTAAAATTCTGTTTATTAAGTTTATTTACTATAGTTTAATTATGCAAAAATTTGAGAAAAGTACTGGACTCTTAGCCGTTAATAAATACTTACCACATAATTTTTTAGCAGAAAAAATTATTTTAAGCAGTTTATTAATAAATATAGAAGCAATAGAGTTAATTTTAAGAACTGTTAAAATTGAAACATTTTATTTCAAAAATCACCAACAACTTTACAAGACAATAATTGAAATGTATAAAAAAAAACTTCCAGTCGATATTATAACATTGCATAGTTTTCTTCAAGATAATGGTCTTCTAGAAACGATTGGTGGTACAAAAGTTTTAATCGAACTTGTTAATTATGTTCCAAATCTATTGTATTTAGAAGAATATATCTCATTAGTAAATGATAAATATTTAAGACGGTGCTTAATTAAATTAGGTTATAAAATAATTAATTCTGCTTATGTAACTAATTTACCATTGGAAACTATTTTAAATAGTTTAGAGTTAGAAGTTTTTAATTTAACAAATGAGATCAAGACTCAAAAAGTGTATACAAATGCTGAACTTCTATCCAATATATTTTTAGAATTGAAACATAAATCATTAAATCCTTCATTATCTGGATTAACATCTGGATTTTATGAGCTCGATTCATTTACCCAAGGTTTTCAAAAATCTGATTTGATCATTATTGCCGGTAGGCCATCCATGGGGAAAACAGCTTTCGCTTTAAATATTGGATTAAATATTCTTAAATCGTTAACTTTACCTGTATTGTTTTTTAGCCTTGAAATGTCAAAAGAACAGCTAATTTATCGAATTATAAATACTGAGACAAACATCAGTAGTATGCGCCTAAAAACAGGAAATTTATACAAGGAAGATTGGTTGAAATTAAATGCAACTATTCAGAATTTGTCTAGTTTGCCTTTGTTTCTTGATGACACGGCCAATCCTACCATACACGATATTAAAATGAAGATTAAAAAGATTATATTTGAACAAAATAAAATTGGCTTAATTATTATTGATTATTTACAGTTAATGCAAAATATAAAATTGAAAACAGAAAATCGGTCACAAGAATTGGCTCAAATAACACGTTCTCTTAAAAGTATTGCTCGGGAGTTTCAAGTTCCGATTATTGCATTATCTCAATTAAGTCGAAGCGTCGAAAACCGTATTAACAAACGTCCTATTCTTTCGGATTTGCGTGAAAGTGGATCTATTGAACAAGATGCCGATGTCGTTTTGATGTTATATCGTGATAGCTATTATAATCCCAGTACAGTAAATATTGACAATACTGTTCAATTGATTATTGCTAAACAACGAAACGGACCTACAGGCACAGTTGATCTTCAATTTGATCCAAAACTGATGAAATTTTCAGAGTAGTGAGATTCTTAGATGTTTTAAATGCCCAGAACCAGATTCGAACTGGTGACACGAGGATCTTCAATCCACTGCTCTACCAACTGAGCTATCCGGGCTTATATACTATTATATAAAAAGAACAAGAAAAGAACAATAGTGTTATTTTAAGGCTTGTTTATTTAAATAAAATATTGTATGATTGTGTAGGGTACAGTTTTTAGTAAAACTTGAAAATGAGATAACATGTCAGGATTGTAAAATAGCAGCATTAATCTTAAGCTTAAGTTTTGTATTAATGCTGTACCTGTAAAAATTTAATTGTTTATAAATTTTTTTCGTTTGTATATATATATATAGTATTTTAAATTACTTTATCATAATAAAAATATTAATTATGTTTTTTTTACAAAAACTGATACAATCAATACTGTAGTCTTTTAATTAACAAAAATACGGAATTAGAAATGACAGCATCATTATCAAATTTTCTAGCTAGTTTAGTCGCAGGTGGTATAGTAGTTTCTGCAATTGCCGGTGCTTTAATCGTTATCAGTGGAAGCGATAGGGTGACACGTAACTAATAGTAATTGGAAATCAATTATTTATAGTTAATTAAAACTTGTTAACAATCACTTATGATAAACATTGGGTTTGGTCCTAATATTTTCTTAGGCCTAATTTTAGGATTCGGAGTAATTTTATTGTATTTTCTTCGGGTAGTTAAACCAGAAGTTGCAAGAGATGAAGATATATTTTTTGCGACTATTGGTTTACTATATAGTTGTATTTTAATGGTTCATGGGTGGCGATTGGATCCAATTTTACTTTTCAGTCAAGTACTAATCATAATATCTCTTTTGGTTGCTGGTTGGGAAAACATTAGATTACGTGGGCTCCTTGCAAATATAGCAAAGTTGAAGAAGAAAAGTGATTAACCATTTTTTATTTTCTCGGTTTCAATTTTATAAACAATATTTATAATTTATGCTTAAAAAATATTTTAAACTTTGTTCAGTAATTTTATTCTGTGTTTTTAATCTTTTTATAACAACAGCGTCAGCTATTGATTTAGATGAAGCAACACGTACAGTTACAGTAGATTCTAGTGGTACGACAACAGTTTTAACGCCAGAACAAGTTAAACGAGGTAAACGTTTATTTAATGCTACATGTGGTGCTTGTCATTTAGGTGGTATTACTAAAACGAATCCAAATGTTGGTTTAGATCCTGAAGCTTTAAGCTTCGCTACACCACGTCGCGATAATATAAATTCGTTAGTGGATTTTATGAAAAACCCAACAACATATGATGGATTAGACTCAATTGCTGAAGTTCATCCAAGTATTAAAAGTGCTGATATATATCCGCGTATGAGATCATTAACAGATGATGATTTATACTCAATCGCTGGTCATATCATGTTATCACCAAAAATTCTTAGTGAAAAATGGGGTGGTGGTAAAATCTATTACTAAAATTATAGATTTTAATAAAATATTCTTAAGTATTAAGTAATTTTGGTAAATAAATAATACTTAAGAATATTTTATTATTTAAGTTCGATAACGATTCAAATTTTTGTTCAAATAAAATATTTATAAAGTTTTGTGCTTTCCAAAGCATGTAGCTCAGTGGATAGAGCATCAGATTCCGATTCTGAAAGTCGGGGGTTCGATTCCCTTCATGCTTAATTATTAATGACTTTTTGTTATTTAGTCATACATGAAATAATAATAATCTGGGGCTGATTTGGTTTTGACATTTAAAGATTAAGTAAAGTGTGAGCAGGTCGAAGTCGTTATTCTTCGTAAAAACATACAACTATATAATAAATGCTAATAATATAATTTCTTTCAAACAAAAAGAAACATTAAGCTTTGCTGTTTAATATATTTCGCTAACTTTTTATTCACTATAATTTTTATAGTTTAGAATATATAGTATCTATATATAAATTATCTTTATATCAATTGGTTCAGTATACTGAATTAAGCCTGTGGTTGAGTACTTTAATAATTTTTAAATGGACGTGGGTTCGACTCCCATCAGCTCCACATAATAGCATCCGTGGCCGAGTGGTTGAAGGCACCGGACTCATAATCCGTTTTCCTAAGGAACGTCACTGGTTCGAACCCAGTCGGATGCATTCCATTAAACTAAAAAATATTGTTTTTTTAGTAACATAAGTGTAATATTATTTTTAATAAATCATTAAAATGTTTATAAGTTTTATGGCTAAATTAAATAACAATCAATTAATAAATAATCTGCAAGACAATTTTTTAAAGAAAAATCTTCCTAATATTAAAATTGGTGATAACGTTAAAATTGGTGTTAAAATTATTGAAGGAAATAGAGAACGTATACAGTTTTATGAAGGAATTGTTATTGCAAAAAAAAATAGCTCAATTAATACAACTATTACCGTTCGAAAAGTTTTGCAAGGAATTGGTATAGAACGAGTATTTTTAATTCACTCCCCAAAGGTTGATTCAATTCAGATTTTACGTTCTTCAAAAGTTCGTAGATCAAAATTATATTATTTACGAAGTTTAAAAGGAAAAGCGAGTCGTTTAAAACAATCTTTTAATTAAAAATGGCAGAACAAATCCACTTTTATTTTTAGGCGTGTTTTTTCTTATTATGTAATCTAATATATTTTGTTTATACTTATACTGTTTATCTGTTTTGGTTGTGAGAATTTTTCCTGTGTTTAAACTAAACACAGGGCTCGCTATTTTCGTCCCGGGCGTGGCCCAAGACCGAAATTTGCTGCCCAAATTTTCAATTTCATAGCTCTGAATGTACTATAGATCGTTTGAGAGAAAAGTTTAACTAAAATTACGAATCTTTTTGTCTCTTCATCAATTTGATATTGTAAATCTTCTTTACCTTGTTCATCTGTTATATAATTTACTACGAAACTAATTCCTTTCAATGCTTTAATAGCTAAACTTAATAAAATAGTTTCTTTTTATTTTTATAAAAAAAATAGATAAACTAGTTATTAAATTCCAACCTTTCTCATTTTTTCACTAACATCCACAGCTCTAAAATCTATTCTAGTTTTATTTGGAGTTAAGTCATAAACTCTCCATTTATCTGCGCTAAAGCTCCATAAAGGGATATAGTTACTGCATATAATAATCCAAGGAACCACCATTATTAACAACACCAGGTTACTCAAGAATATGTTGAAAAGGCCGTAGAGCCGATTAATCACAGCCTAGACGAGTTACATTTTAAAATAGATCAATTATTACCGAAGGATAAGAAACAAAGAAATATACAACCACTGAGAGATCCCGTAAATAATGGTTTATTTCCTCTGTTTTTAGCTAACGCAGGGTCAGAAGCTATATATCAACGCGATTTAAAATCTTCTCAATTAGTAATTGCTTACACTTATCCTTTACCACACTGGAGTAAGAATTAATGAAATCAGAACTTTAACTCGAGAACACATTAATGACGCTATTAAAATATCACAATTTAATTTAATCCATCATAAAACAAAGAAAGCTCATATACATATTTTGTCAGATAAAGCTATAATAGATTTACGAAATATAGATACTCATTTGAAAATTGTTTTTGATAAATATCAATCCCAGTATTTATTTGGGAAGAGTAAACCAATGAATAAAAAAAGTCTTATCCGGATGATTAACCATGATCTTAAAAGTACTTGTGAATTGGCTAAACTACCTTTTAATATAAAATCACATAGTTTCTGAATTAATCTAATAACCAATTTATTAAAGGTTATATCAGTTCATAAAGTTGCTGAAATTATCGGACACGATGATATTAGATCTACAATGAAGTATCAACGATACGCCCTATCCAAAGATGAGATTAAAAACTTACTATCTAAAATAGAAGATAAATAAATGTTATAGATAATTTCTAGCAGCATTTATCTATCTTCTATTTTGCATAGGCTCTATTTATTAATTAGTATTTAATTTATGTTGACGAATATCCGTAATATATATTATCTTAAAACACAATATGTTACCATCCTGAACTTAGATAACAATTTTTAATAATTATAAAAGGAATTTAGTATATGAAATCAATCTCAAAACTTTTATTACCGTGTATTGTAGGGGTTAGTGTTTACTTAATAGTTAATAAATTTTTTCCAGAAAAAATAAAAAGTTTCGATGAGGATCCTCTGACAGGTTTAAGGGGTGGTGACGGCTTAACTAAAATATTTCCGAAAATATCTAAAAAAATTTTGACAGATAGAGCTCTAAAAGTTGGACTTTTAGCGCTGTTCGGTACAACTGCATTTCAGTATTTTCAAGCTGAGATAGAAGCACTACTAATAGATGATGTTTTCAATCATGTCTGCGTTCGAGATGCGGAAGGAAACTTAAAAATTGCATGTGACATTGTTAAAGAACGTGACTTGCATTTGCATACAGAAGGAATGAGAGAGATAATAGTTTCTAATACTCTGAGTGATGAACGCAAGATTTCTTTACTTAAAATCAAGCTTGATTTTATTGTCAATGGTGACTGTGCGGGGAAATTTCGGTTTTTAGTAATGGCTGTTATTGCTGCAATACTTACTTTTACCATTTCAAATGTCGGTGGCCTTGCACTAATACTAGAAGCATTGTACCGTCTTTTTCAGGAAGGAAAAATATCAAAGGCAGTATATAAGCAAATAATAAAAGCTCTAGCAAAACGTTGGGGGGGAAGTGCTGTACCTGTCGAGCATTTACTTGAGTAATCCTAATCGGTTACAGAGTTTAAGAAAAAAATAAAAATGAACAAAATTGAAGTAAATTTCAAATCTGAAAAATTAATAGTAGACTGGATCTCTTTAAATATTGCAAATTTTAGAGATTCAAAAGTAATTGGTGATCGTCTGTTTCCCTACTTTAATATATCTATTACAATGAATGATATCAATCCAAGATACGATTTTTTGATCTTTTCTTAAACCGGTTTGAAGCCAGCTTACATTCATGGTTTCTTCTACTATTCCGTTTCTTAATTCTTTAGTGTCTACTGAACACTCGTTAAAATCTTTTAATACACATAAATGGATTATTACATGAGTATCATAAACAGGCATATCGCTGTTTATTTTCAATTTACTTTTTACTAAAGTTACTTTCTGTGTAGGCTTGTGTTTGGTATAGGAACTTGATACGGTGATCTAGCGTTCTTTTCTGTTAATCTTCTTTTACCTCTTACTTGCCGTTTGGCTATTTCTTATAGTACCTCTATTTTTTCCTAAGTAACTCCTGCTGTTACTGTGGACTTTAGGTATGTTTTTATTTCCTAGGAAACCTATATAACTTTCTACTAACTAAAAGTAAAAGTGAAAAAATTTTATTTTGACCTCTATCTATTTCATTGTGAGATCAAAAAATTTCAATGTTTAAAGGAATTTAAGTCTTACGAAAAGAATAAGGAATGACTATGAAAACATGTCATTCCTTTTTATTTAGAAATTAAGCTCTGCAGCTTGAACTTTCTCGAATTGTTTTTTCTTTAAAATTAAGAAAATTTGTGTTAGTAAAACACTTAAACAGAAAGCTAAATAACCTGCAATTCTCGATGATTTTTGTAAGACGATTTCAGTTTCTTCTTGTCCGAAGCCACCGGCATTTGGATTAATATTAAGAGCTTGCTCCGTTTTTACGACGTCGCCTTTTTTAACAATTAATTCTAAGCCTTTTGGAACAATTTGTGATTGTTCTTTTCCGTTTGTACCAACAATAGTTAGTTTAGAATCACCTTTCTCGGTTGCATCGATTTCTGAAATCTGGCCAGCTTGAACCGCGCCAAACACATTTACGTTGCTTTTCTCTCCTGTCGGGTAAACTTGTCCACGACCACGGTTTCCACCGGCATACAATGGATATGTTAAGTATTTAACATCTGAATCTTTTTCAGGATCTGGTGCAACAACCGGGAAAACTAATTCTTGGTGTTTTTTACCTGCAATTGGTCCTACGATTAAGATATTATCAAATTCTGTACTGTACGGTGAAATGAAAACACCTTTATTTCTCTTCTTAAATTCTTCAGATGTTTGGGTTTTGCTTGCTAATTTAAAACCTTTTGGTAAAATTACAATTCCCCCTACATTTAAGTCCGCTTTTTTCCCATTCGCTCCGATTTGTTTACGGCTTGTATCATAAGGTACTTTTACTTCTATTTCAAAGACAGAATTTGGGAGTACCGCTTGAGGAGCCTCTACTTCAATCGCTTTTTGGTTTAAATGACAATTTGCACAAGCTAGTTTTCCATTTGCTGCACGCGGGTTTGAGTAACCTTGTTGTGCAAATACAGGATAAGCAGAAGCATTTTCAATGCAAAAACTAAATAAACTTATAGCAATCATTAAAGTAGATAAAATACTTTTAAAACTTTTGTTTGTTGCCATGGATTTAATACTTTTAAGTATATATATATATAATTATTTCTTTATTAAAAGAAGAATACCGACACCGAAAAGGTATAACAATAAAATAGCTGATGAAAGTAATAACTGCGTAAGTGGGTCAGTCGATGGCGTTAAGACTGCTCCAATAATTGTTGAAATTAGAATAACGTAGCGCCAAGAGCCTAACATTTGTTCTGCAGATACAACATTCAATAAGCCCAATAAAATTTGAATAATCGGTATTTGAAACGCCAATCCTGTACTATAAAATAGTATCAAAATAAATTCAAAGTATTGATCAAATGACCAAAGTGGTTCAATAACTTCATTACTATAATTTAAAAAGAAGTTTAAAGCTGCTGGAATTAAGATATAATACGAAAAAACCAAGCCTAAACCAAACAGACATAAAGAACTTAACAATAATGGTAAGACAATTTTTGTTTCTTTTTTAGTCAAACCAGGTAACAAGAATAAAATTAATTGCCCTATTGCAAAGGGACTACTAAAAAGCAAGCCTGTGTAAAAGGAAATTTTTACAGTTGAAACAAAATATTCACCAGGTGATAGTTGAAAAAATTTTACATCATTAACAGGTAATTCTAATATTTTAACCAAAAACTTAACTTCAAAGAAAGCTATACACGTTAGCATTAGAATGATCCAAAATATATGAAAAGTTCTCTGCCGTAACTCTTCCACATGTTCGGAAAATGGAAGCTCTAATGTTACAACTCTATTTTCTTGAAAGCTAAAATCAGAATTTGTTACCATATACGTACTTTTTTAATATTTATATAAATAATTATTAAACATTATAACTATGCATCAATTAATAATACAGATAACAAGCATACTAATTATAAAACTAAATTTAATTTAGTTTTATAATTCAAATTTATTAAGAAAGATAATTAATAGCTTCAACACGAGCTGTAGCTTTTTTTAAATCAAGTGAAGCATCTAATATTGCTTTACTTGTTTCTGCATTTTCAACAGCTAATGTGGCTTTTTCTAATTCTTTTGTAGCTTCACTTAATTCTACTGAAATAAGTTCTTCAACATCATTAACTAAAACAGTAACACGATTTCTATCAATTTCTGCTAACCCCCCACATAAGATTATAGGAGTCCATTTCTCATCTAATTTAATCCGTAATAAACCTGTATCTAAAGCGGTAATTAATGTTGCATGACCATTTAAAACACCTACTTGACCAGTTAAACCAGGTAAAACAACCTCATCAGCTGTTGTTGAGCAAATTACTCTATCTGGGGTAAGAACACGAATGTTTAGAACCATATGTATATTGTTACTCCTTTATTTTAGAGTTTCTGCTTTTGCAATTGCTTCATCAATGTCACCAACAAGATAGAATGCTTGTTCTGGTAAATCATCTAATTCGCCTTTGAAAACCATTGTGAAACCTTTAATTGTTTGTTCTAAACTTACATATTTACCAGGTGAACCAGTAAAGATTTCAGCCACAAAGAATGGTTGTGATAAGAACCGTTCAACTTTACGTGCACGTGCAACTAATAATCGATCTTCTTCTGATAATTCATCAATACCTAAAATAGCAATAATATCTTGTAATTCTTTGTAGCGTTGTAAAGTTTCTTTTACCGTTTCAGCCATTTCATAATGTTCACTACTTACAATATTAGGTTGTAACATAGTTGAAGTAGAATCTAAAGGATCTACAGCTGGATAAATACCTTTTGCAGCTAAATTACGTGATAATACTGTTGTTGCGTCTAAATGTGCAAACGTAGTTGCTGGAGCTGGATCAGTTAAATCATCTGCAGGTACATATACTGCTTGAATTGATGTAATTGAACCTTGAGTTGTCGAAGTGATACGCTCCTGTAAAGCACCCATTTCAGTAGCTAAAGTTGGTTGATAACCTACAGCTGAAGGCATACGTCCTAATAACGCTGATACTTCTGAACCGGCTTGTGTAAAACGGAAAATGTTATCAATAAATAATAAAACATCTTGTTTGTTAACATCTCGGAAATACTCAGCCATTGTTAAAGCTGTTAAACCTACTCGCATACGAGCTCCTGGAGGTTCATTCATTTGACCGTATACTAATGCTACTTTCGAGTCAGCAAAATTCTTTTCATTAATAACACCTGACTCTTTCATTTCTTCATATAAGTCATTACCTTCACGTGTACGCTCTCCAACACCACCGAATACAGAAACACCACCATGGGCTTTTGCAATGTTATTAATTAATTCCATAATTAATACTGTTTTACCAACACCAGCACCACCGAATAAACCGATTTTACCACCACGACGGTAAGGTGCTAATAAATCTACAACTTTAATACCGGTTTCAAAAATTGAAGGTTTTGTTTCTAACTCAGTAAACGCAGGTGCGTCACGGTGAATTGGTAGAGTTTCATCATATGAAACATCCCCTTGCTCATCTACAGGTTCACCTATAACATTAAAAATTCGACCTAATGTTGGAGTACCAACTGGAACATTAATAGGAGTACCTAAATCTACAGCTTCGATTCCTCGTTTTAAGCCATCCGTTGAACGCATTGACACAGCACGAACTTTATTATCACCTAATAATTGTTGTACTTCTGCGATATTATCTGTTCCATCAGAACCCGTAATTTTAATTGCAGTGTAAATTGCAGGTAAGTTTCCTTCAGAAAACTGAATGTCTAATACGGGACCAATAATTTGAGTAACCTTACCTATATTTTGTTGTGTACTAGTTTCTACCATTGTGACTTAACATATTTAAATATTTGAGAATAAATATACTTTCAGAATTACATTTAGTACGTCAGATAATGATGAATTAAAAATAATTAGCTACGTACTATTGTACAACAAAATAATTTTAATTATTGAATTAAAATAAGCTATCCGTTGTTTTTAATTTTCAGAGTAAACCTTTAATTGTCGTCAAGCATTCGTCCACTTACTTTTAACCAGTTTCTTGCCCCAGGATAATTATCAGGCGCTAGTTTCAAGGCTTGTGTCCAATAGTCACCAGCCTTATCTAAGAATTCTAACCCTAAAGCTCGGTATTCAGCACATTGTATTTCGTCAACATCTTCTCGTATTAATGCTAATGTGTTAATACCTGAAGAATGATATATTACTGCTATATTATTTAATGCTTGTGGTAGGTTCGAATTTAATTCTATCGCCTGATGGTAGTATTCAAGAGCTTGCGAATTGTTACCAGTATTTGCATAAATCAAACCAATATTATATAAAGTATAACTTCGGTCATAAGGATCTTCTTCAACTTGTAATGCTTCATAATAATTTTCTAATGCTTCGGCATATTTTCCTTCTGATTGAGCAGCCATACCTGCTCGATAATAAGAAAAAGCTTGTTTCTCTTGTTTACTTGCAGGTAAAACTTTGAGTAATAAATCTGCAATTACCGTAAATGTCTTATCAATAAAATTTCCCATAAATTAGTTTTTGTAAATATTGAGAATATAATTTTTTATACTTTTGTTTAACACTTTAAAACTTAATTATACTTTAAATGTTTATAGTTGGATATAATTGTTCATTATATTCCAATCGCTATAGCTGGTGAAGGGATTTGAACCCCCAACCTACGGATTACAAATCCGTTGCTCTACCGTTGAGCTACACCAGCAGTATTAAACTACACACCTTAAATATAAAATATTTATGTTAAAAAAACAAGTATCTTCATTATTTGGTTAATTAATTAAAAGTTATTAATGTTTAATAACTTTTAATTAATTAACCAAATAATGAAATAAGTCTTATCTTAATTCTTTAAATAATCATTAAATTTATAATGCTATTTAACCATATTTACCACTTGTTGAGGCAATTAAGAATGCTGCAAAAGTCAAGATATAGCCTACTGAGAAGTGTACTAAACCTACTAAACGAGCTTGAACAATTGATAATGCAACTGGTTTATCGCGCCAACGAATTAAGTTTGCAAGCGGTGTTCGTTCATGTGCCCAAACTAGTGTTTCGATTAATTCTTGCCAATAACCACGCCAAGAAATTAAGAACATAAACCCTGTTGCCCAAATTAAATGTCCAAACAAGAACATCCATGCCCATACAGATAGTCGGTTCATACCAAATGGGTTATATCCATTAATTAATGGTGATGAATTTAACCATAGGTAATCTCTTAACCATCCCATGATATAATTCGACGATTCATTAAATAACGTTGGATTACCTGCCCAGATCGTCATATGTTTCCAATGCCAATAGAATGTTACCCAACCAATAGTATTTAACATCCAGAACATTGCTAAATAAAACGCATCCCATGCTGCAATATCACATGTACCACCACGTCCAGGGCCATCACAAGGGAAACTGTAGCCAAAATCTTTTTTATCTGGCATTAGTTTAGAACCTCGAGCGTCAAGTGCACCTTTCACAAGAACTAGTGCTGTAGTGTGTAGACCTAAAGCAATTGCATGATGTACTAAGAAGTCACCAGGACCAATTGTTAAGAATAAATCGTTTTTATCATTATTAATCGCATCTAACCAACCTGGTAGCCATACTTGATTACCAGCAGCGGTTGCTGGGCTAGTTGATGATGATAATAGAACATTAAATTCGTAAACAGCTTTACCTGATGCAGCTTGAATATATTCAGCAAATAATGGTTCAAATAAAATTTGTTTTTCTGGTTGTCCAAAAGCAACAACTGTATCATTATGAATATATAACCCTAAAGTATGGAATCCAAGGAATAAAGATGCCCAACTTAAATGTGAAATAATAGCTTCTTTATGTTCTAACATACGAGCTAAAACATTATTTTTATTCATTTCTGGGTCATAGTCACGAACGAAAAATATCGCACCGTGCGCGAATGCACCAACCATTAAAAAGCCTGCAATATATTGATGGTGTGTATATAAAGCAGCTTCAGTAGTGAAATCTTTTGATAAAAACGCATACGGTGTTATAGCATACATATGTTGCGCTGTTAGTGATGTAGCTACACCTAACGCAGCCAATGCTAAACCTAATTGCATATGTAAAGAGTTTGTAATTGTTTCAAACAATCCTACGTGACCTGCACCTAATCGACCTCCTGGAGGACGATGGGCATCTAAGATTTCTTTCATATTATGTCCAATACCGAAATTTGTTCGATACATGTGACCTGCTATAATAAACACTACTGCAATAGCTAGTTGATGGTGTGCAATATCACTTAACCATAATGATTGTGTTTGCGGATGGAATCCGCCTAAAAAAGTTAAAATTGCTGTTCCGGCTCCTTCACTTGTTCCGTATACATGATTTGGTGTATCTGGGTTCTCTGCATATACTGTCCAATTTCCTGAGAAGAAAGGAGCTAAACCTGCAGGATGCGGTGGAGTCGTTAAGAAATTATCCCAACCAACATGTACACCCCGTGAAGCAGGAATTGCAACGTGTACAAGATGACCTGTCCAAGCTAATGAACTTACACCTAGTAATCCTGATAAATGGTGGTTTAATCGTGATTCATTATTTTTAAACCAAGATAAGCTTGGACGGAATTTAGGTTGTAAATGTAACCAACCCGCAAATAATAAAACACATGATAAGATTAATAAACCTACCGAACCAGAATATAATTCTTGGTTTTTCCTAAATCCAATTGTATACCACCATTGGTACACACCTGAATATGCAATATTTATAGGGTACGTACTACCTTTACTAAATGCTTTTAAAGCTGATTCACCAAAATGTGGATCCCAAATTGAATGTGCAATTGGTTTTACTTTTAATGGATTGTCTACCCATTGTTCAAAGTTCCCTTGCCATGCGACATGGAAAAGATTTCCAGCGGTCCATAGGAATATAATAGCTAAGTGTCCAAAATGAGACGCGAAAATCTTTTGGTATAAATTTTCTTCTGTCATGCCATCGTGAGATTCTAAATCATGAGCAGTAGCGATACCATACCAAATTCTTCGAGTTGCTGGATCTTGTGCAAGGGCTTGGCTAAACTTTGGAAATTTAGTTGCCATAATCTTCAGATGCCTTTTATATAATTTATAATTATGAATAGAAAAATTTTCATTAGTTGAAAAAATAAGGAAATTTGTTTTCAGAATGAAAATTTAAGAAATTGAAAGTGAACGAGCTATAAAGAACGACCATGTTGTTCCAATTCCGCCTAATAAATATTGCGCTAAACCTACCGCACGACCTTGTGTAATACTTAAAGCTCGTGGTTGAATTGCTGGTGCAAAATTTAATTTATTATGTGCCCATAAAACAGATTCTATAAGCTCTTGCCAGTAACCGCGTCCGCTAAATAAGAACATTAAACTAAATGCCCAAAGCCAATGTGCCCCTAAAAAGATTAAACCATATGCTGATGATGAAGAACCATATGATTGAATTACTTGGGAAGCTTGTGACCATAAGAAATCTCGTAACCAACCATTAATTGTAATAGCACTTTTTGCGAAATTTCCACCCGTAATATGTGATATAGCGCCATCTGGTGTTACACTTCCCCACACATCTGACTGCATTTTCCAACTGAAATGGAAAATTACAACTGAAATACTGTTATACATCCAGAATAAACCTAAGAAAACATGATCCCAACTTGAACTTTGGCATGTACCTCCACGCCCTGGCCCATCACATGGGAAACGGAATCCTAAATTTGCTTTATCCGGAATTAATTTTGAACTACGGGCATAAAGTACACCTTTTAGTAAAATTAAAACTGTTACATGAATTGTAAAAGCATGTATGTGGTGTACCATAAAATCTGCCGTACCAAGTTTAATCGGCATCATAGCAATTTTACCACCAACTTCTACAACGTCACCACCAAAAGCATAACTTGTTGTTACTAGTGCATTTGGAGCTGTTGTTCCAGGCGCTAGTAAGTGAATATTTTGTACCCATTGTGCAAAAATAGGTTGCAATTGAATAGCTTTGTCTGAGAACATATCTTGAGGACGTCCTAATGCACGCATAGTATCATTATGTACATAGAATCCAAAAGCATGCATACCTAAGAAAATACAAACCCAATTTAAATGAGAAATGATTGAATCACGGTGTCTTAATACTCTGTCTAATAAATTATTATAATTATTTGCAGGTGTATAATCACGTACCATGAAGATTGCACCGTGAGCAGCTCCCCCTACTATACAGAATCCACCAATCCAGACATGGTGAGTGAATAAGCATAATTGTGTAGCATAATCAGTAGCAAGATACGGATAAGGAGGCATTGCGTACATATGATGTGCAACAATGATACTTAATGAACCTACCATAGCTAAATTGATTGCTAATTGAGCGTGCCATGATGTAGTTAAAATTTCATAAATTCCTTTATGACCTTCACCGGTGAATGGACCTTTATGAGCTTCTAAAATCTCTTTCATACTATGACCAATACCCCAGTTTGTGCGGTACATATGTCCAGCAATTATAAACAGAACAGATAATGCTAAATGGTGATGTGCAATATCTGTTAACCATAAACCTCCGGTTACTGGATTTAAACCACCTTTGAAAGTTAAAAAGTCTGAATACTCGCCCCAGTGACCGCTGAAAAATGGTCCAAGACCTTTTCCAAAACTTGGGTAAAGTTGAGCCATTAAATCGCGATTTATTAAAAATTCATGAGGCAATGGAATCTCTTGTGGTGATACCCCAGCATCTAATAATTTATTAATTGGTAAAGCGATATGGATTTGATGACCAGACCATGATAAACAACCTAGACCAAGTAAACCAGCTAAATGATGGTTCATCATAGATTCCGCATTTTGAAACCACTCTAATTTCGGTGCTGCTTTATGGTAATGGAACCAGCCCGCGAATATCATAAGTGCTGACATAATTAGACCACCAATAGCAATCCAGTATAATTCAACTTCACTTGTAATTCCTTCTGCTCTCCACATTTGGAACCAACCAGAGGTTGTTCGAACACCTTGGAAGTTTCCTCCAACGTCTGCATTCAACACTTCTTGACCTACAATAGGCCATACTACTTGTGAACTTTGTTTAATACCAATTGGATCTGCTAGCCAAGCTGAATAGTTAGAAAAATATGCACCGTGAAAATGCATCCCACTAATCCAGAAAAAAATTATCGCTAATTGACCAAAATGTGCACTAAAGATTTTTCTAGAAACTTCTTCTAATGAGCTTGTTTGGCTATCAAAATCATGTGCATCTGCGTGTAAGTTCCAAATCCAAGTAGTTGTCTTTGGACCTTTAGCTAAAGTTCGTGAAAAATGTCCTGGTTGAGCCCATTTTTCGAAACTAGTTTCAACAGCGTCTTTTTCTACAAAAATTTGTACGTTTTTTGCTCGACGCTCCGTTGAGCTTATTGCCATGGAATTTCTCCTTTTGGGAGACAAAAATTTAGGAAACTCTCATAGAAGGTAAAAAATAGTATTTTGCATCTATTAAGTAAATATGAGTTTTCGTTCTACTATTATACATTATTTTAAGATTTTATTTAGCACTGTTTGAGAAAAATTCAATTTAAAGTATTAAAACACTTTAAATTGAATTTTGTGCAACAAATGGAAGTAAAGATAAGACTCTTGCACGTTTAATTGCTTTAGCGATTTTTCTTTGTTGTTGAACTGTTATACCAGTGGCTCGGCGCGGTAAAATTTTCCCTTGATCTGTGATAAATAATTTCAATAGATCAATATCTTTATAGTCAATTTTCTGGTCACTTCCGATTATTGAAAATTTCTGTTTCTTTGTAGCCATAATTTACTTAATTTCTTTATGCATAGTTGTTTTATTACAATATCGACAATATTTTTTAAGTTCAATCCTTTCAGGATTATTGCGTCGATTTTTCTGAGTTGTATACCTTGAAACTCCCGCAGTCCTTTTGTTTGTATTCGAACGACATTCTGTACACTCTAAAGTGATTAGAATTCTAGTACCTTTATTCTTTGCCATACATATGTAAAATAAGATTTGTTAATTTTTCAGCAATGTTCTTAAGAAATAACACTACCTTAAGTTTCATATTTTTTCAAGATTTTTCGGGTAAATATTTTTACAAAGTAATTTGATGAACAGACATTAATATTTAAAAAGATTTCTAGTTTAATTAAACAAAATTTTTTGACAAAAACTTCCTATTTTATAGATGGTATATTATATTTCAATACGTATGAAAATAGTATATTACAAAATTTAAAGGTTTATAATCATTATGGCTAATAGTAAATCGGCAAAAAAACGTATTTTAATTACCGAAAGAAATCGTCTGCAAAATCGTTTTTATAAAACTTCAGTCCGAACGCTTACAAAACTTTTTTTGAAAAATTTAGACGTATATAAAAACTCACCAACATTAGAAAATAAAGAGAAAGTTCAAAATATTCTTAACTCAACATATAGTTTAATTGATAAAGGTTGCAAGAAAAATGTGTTTCATAAAAATACAGCTGCTCGTAAAAAGTCAAAAATGACACTTCAGTTTAAAAAAGTTTAGATTATTTTTCTAACTAATTAAGAACTAGTTTGACCTTTCGTTAAAAAGTGCTCGAAATTACATTAAAAATTTAGACATTTTTTAACATTTTCATAAAAACTTAAAAATAAGTGCTGACAAAAATTATGAAACAATCGATTAACTATATAACGACTCTTCCTGATTTCATAGAGATGCAGAGAGTTAGTTTTTGTTGGTTTATCTCTCAAGGTTTAAGCGAAGAATTAGCATTGTTCTCTAGAGTTTATGATTTTACTTATAACACCGAATATGTTTTATTCGGCCATGAGTATAGCTTAGTCAAACCTATTTACAATGTTGTACGTGCTAAAAAATACACAGCAAATTATGCGGCGCAATTGTTAATTCCTTTAGAAGTCCGAAATAAGAAAATAAATACTGTATGCTACCACAGTCAATTTCCTATTATAAATTTGCCTTTGATGACGACTTTCGCAACTTTTATTGTTAATGGTTGTGAACGAGTTATTGTAAGTCAAATTATTCGTAGCCCCGGAATTTATTTTGAAAAAAATAAAAATCAAAAACGACGACAATTAATCAAACGTAAAATATCAACTGATATCAATAAATTAAAGTCTTTTATCCCACTAGGTGAACCATACATTTCTGAACAAATTTTAACATTCTTTCCTAACGCATCTAATCGAAGTTTATTTCAATATTCATTTAACGAGTTGCAAAAATTTGAAAAAGGTTACTCTTTTAACTTTTTGGAAACATTTAAAATTTATCAAATCATTTTAAAAACCAATAATAGTGTTAAAAAACAACATAGAATTCGGATTTTCCTGCATTGGTTAAATATTAAAGAGAAAGAATTTCTTAAAACAAATTCTTTAGAATATTTCGAAAACATAAATCAGCTAAAAATATGGAACTTTATATTAAAGTCATTAATTAAGTATAAAGTTTTAAGTCAAACGAATACTGTAGAGAATATTGAAGATAAATGGTTGAAACAAATCGTAGATAAACATTATAACCAAAATCTACAGTCGTTATCAACTGGTAATAGCAAGTTTATTATTAACTATTATAAAAAAATTACACAGTTCAAATTTAAAAATAATTTATTTCTATTTTTATTAGTTAATCAAAGTTCACTAGGTTCAATAAATTCTTTTAAATTTGTAAGAGATGGATCAATTTCAAAAATTCAGAAACTGAGAAGTTTAACAACTGCTGACCATGAAAAATATCTGAAACCAAATATTTATTTTTCTTTAACTTTAAAAGAGCTTTTAAAATATAAGAAGAAGAAGAAAAAACGGATTAAGAAAAATAAATTTAATTATTTAAAGTCACGTTCCGAAATCATTAATTATAAAGATTACCATGAAATAAAAGATAATTATAAAGACCAATATCAGGAAAAAGATTTGTATACAGCTATTTTAATACCTGATTCAGGTTCTTGGATTAGATTTGGTTTCCAAAAAAATACACAAATAAATAAATACAAATATCCTATAAAAAATCAAGAAGATGAAGTTGTTATCCAATTAGACAAGTTTACGCAAAAACCAATAATTCATTTACTAAAAGAAATGGGGTTAACAGACCTTGAAATATGCAAGAATTTAAATCATTCAGATTTCTTTTATTTCAATAAACCCTTGATAACCAATTTAACGAATTCTGTACAGCCTCTCCTAAGGTTTGATTTGAAATCTGATAATTATAAAAACATTTCAGAGTTTTCAAGAATTTTTGATCTTCGTTATTATCGATTAGGGAAGATTGGACGGATAAAACTTAATAATCGGCTGAATATAAAATTAAATAATCACGTTCAAAATATTACCTACACAGATATTTTTGCTATTATTGACTCCTTAATAACAGTGTCAATATCAAAAACAACAGGTGATGATATTGATCATTTAAAAAACCGACGTGTTCGATCGGTAGGTGAATTATTACAAAATCTATTCAGAATTGGGTTTCAACGTTTAGTTCGAAAATTGCGAAGCCAAACAAATAAAATTGGGTCGAGTCAATTAGCAAATTTCAATATTGTAGGGTCAACCGTACGAGAATTTTTTGGATCTAGTCAGCTTTCACAATACATGGATCAAACTAATCCATTATCGTCTTTAACTCATCGACGTCGTATAAGTGGCTTAGGCCCTGGGGGGTTTGACCGTGATCGTATTAGTTTTGCAGTGCGTGATATTCATCCAAGTCATTATGGACGTATATGTCCAATCGAAACACCAGAAGGTCAGAATGTGGGTTTAATAGCGTCTTTAACTACATGTGCACGAGTTAATAAAACAGGATTTATTGAAACACCTTTTTGGCGAGTTATAAATGGTAAAGTTATTAAAACAGGTAATCCGATTTATTTAACATCTGATATTGAAGATTTGTATAAAATTGCACCCGCTGATATTGCTACAAATGACGATAATTATTTACTACGTAATTTAATCCCTGTACGGTATAAACAAGATTTTGTTACAGTTATTCCTTCGGAAGTTGATTTTATCTCTATTTCTCCAGTTCAAGTTGTTTCAGTTGCAGCCTCTTTAATTCCATTCTTTGAACACGATGATGCTAACCGGGCCTTAATGGGATCAAATATGCAACGTCAGTCAGTACCATTGATTATGGCTCAAAAACCCATTGTTGGAACAGGTTTAGAAAACCAAATAGCAAATGATTCAGGAACTACAGTAAATGCACGTCATTCTGGTACGATAACATCTGTAACAGCAAATCAAATTAGAATTAAATACGATAATAAAAAAGAAGAAAAATATTCTTTACATAAATATCAGAGATCGAATCAAGAAACGTGTATTAACCAACGCCCTATTGTCTGGAAAGGCGAACATGTGCAATCAGGTCAAATGTTAACTGATGGACCAGGAATTAATGGTAGTGAATTAGCTCTAGGCCAAAATGTTTTAATAGCATATATGCCTTGGCAAGGTTATAATTTCGAGGATGCCATTTTAATAAATGAAAGATTAGTTTATGAAGATGTGTTTACATCGATCCATATTGAAAGATATGAAATTGAAATTGACCAAACTGCTGAAATTTGTGAAAAAACTACAAGAGATATACCTAATTTAGATTTTAATGAAACACAGCATCTAAATGAAGACGGTATCGTTTTGGTAGGTACATTTGTAAAACCTGGCGATATTTTAATAGGAAAAGTAATCCAAAAAGATGATTCAGAGCAATTACCAGAAGCGAAATTATTGAGAGCGATTTTTGGTGCAAAAGCGAAAGGTGTACGAGATACTTCTTTCAGAATGCCGGAAGGCGAATATGGTCGTGTTATAGAGACGTTAACATTTAACAGACGGACAAAATTAGCATATAAGTTTGAAAAGATTCAAATTTTTATTGCGCAAATACGAAAAATTCAAGTGGGTGATAAAATTGCTGGGCGACATGGAAATAAAGGAATTATTTCTCGCATTCTTGGAAGACACGATATGCCTTTTTTACCAGATGGAACACCTGTTGATATTATTCTTAATCCTTTAGGAGTACCTTCTCGTATGAATGTTGGTCAATTGTATGAATGCCTTCTTGGTTTAGCTGGTCATAAATTAGACCGTCGATTTAAAATATTACCTTTTGATGAAATGTATGGACAAGAGATTTCACGAATTTTAATTAATAAAAAACTTCGTCAAGCTTCTATTGAAAAAGACGAAGCGTGGCTTTTCAATCCTTATTCGCCAGGAAAAATGGTTTTAATTGACGGTCGAACAGGAAAAGAGTTTGAAAATCCAATTACTGTGGGTAATGGTTATATGTTAAAATTGATACACCTTGTTGATGACAAAATCCATGCCCGCGCTACTGGTCCGTATTCTCTAGTGACGCAGCAACCATTAGGGGGAAAAGCTCAACATGGAGGACAAAGGTTTGGAGAAATGGAAGTTTGGGCACTTGAAGGTTTCGGTGCTGCCTTTACCTTGAAAGAATTATTAACAATTAAATCTGATGATATGGATGGTCGAAACGAAACGCTAAATGCTATTGTTAAAGGTCAACCACTTCCAGTATCAGGAATTCCTGAATCATTTAAAGTTCTATTACAAGAATTACGTTCGATTGGCTTAGATATTAGTACATACCGTATTGGACAATTTAATACAAGTCAAACATATGAAACAGAAGTCAATTTAATTGAAAAATATAATCCATTTGTTAAAACTTTTGCACCAACTTCAAACATAAATTCAATAGCATTTTAATAAGTTTAAGTTAATACTAGAATATGGTAAAAGTTGAAAAAGAATTTAATTATATCAAGATTAAACTAGCCTCTCCTGGACGTATATTACAGTGGTCGAATAGAAGACTTCCAAATGGACAATTTGTTGGTGAAGTACAAAAGTCTGAAACGATCAATTATCGAAGTTTTAGGCCAGAAATGGACGGGTTATTTTGTGAACGAATTTTTGGACCAAGTAAAAGTTTAGAATGTGCTTGTGGAAAATATAAGCGAGTTCGTTATGATGGACTTATTTGTGAACGTTGTGGTGTTGAATTAACAGAGTCAAGAGTTCGACGACATCGCATGGGACATATTAATTTGATTTACCCTGTTACGCATGTTTGGTATACAAATAGCAGGCCTAACTATATGGCTTTATTATTAGAAGTGGAACAATGTGAGAAACGACTTGATACAGGATTATTTTATGAATATCCTGACATTTTTGAGTTAATGGAAAGAAATTTACAATTTTTGAAAGGTTCCACAGCCAAGCAAATTCTAAAGAATATTCAGGAATATAATAATATTCTTCAAGATGATGTATCAAATACTAATACCAATATAAAAAATGATTTTAAACATAAACGAGAAGTTTTAAAAAGTCGAATTAACAGGAATTATTTTTCAATTCCTAATTCTAAATTAGAACTTCATAAAAACTTAACTGATACAAAAAAAAGTTTAAAAGAATGTTTAAATATCTTACAAAGTGACGATTTTTCGACTCTAATAATTTCAAAGATTTTTCAACAAGAATATAGAAAAAAATTTGCAATTAAATCTGGTAAAGTTAATTTACGTGATAATCGTATAAAACGAATAAAATTAGCTTCTTTAGCTTATTTTATAGCTGAAGATGAAGTTTCGTTTTATGGATTACATTGGGATTTACAATATTTTCGTCGTAGCCGTGAATTTGGATTTACAGGTTATCCTTTAAAACCTTATCCTAAGCCGCAAAACCGTCGTAGGAACACACCAAAATATCTACTTCGAACAACACCCAATTACCTAATTGGGGCTGTTTTAATTAAGAAAGAATTAGAAAAACTAGATATTAATAAAGAAATTTTAAAGACACGTAAATTTATTACAATTTGTAGTAAGGTTTTACTTAAAGATAAATTTACTTATAACTGTTCAAAATGGTTTCGAAAATGGGAATACCAGCGCATTTATAAATTACGTGATCAGTCCATAAAACGAGTTCGTATTTTAGAAAATCTACAAGCTACAGGATCAAATCCGTCTTGGATGGTCATAACAATTTTACCAGTTATACCACCAGCCTTAAGACCAATGATTCAGTTAGAAGGTGGTAGGTTTGCTACATCAGACTTAAACGAACTTTATAGACGTATTATCACCCGTAATAACCGTCTTCTTCGATTACTAGAAATTGATGCTCCGCAATTGATTATTCGAAACGAAAAACGTATGTTACAAGAAGCTGTTGACACCTTAATTGATAATGGAAAACGGGGAAAAATAGCGTTAAGTGCTAACAATCGACCATTAAAATCGTTGTCAGATATTATTAAAGGTAAACATGGACGTTTTAGACAAAACCTTTTAGGTAAGCGTGTCGATTATTCAGGAAGATCAGTAATTGTTGTTGGACCCGCTTTAAAATTAAATCAATGTGGTCTACCTTATGAAATGGCTATTGAACTATTTCAACCTTTTATTATCCGAGAATTAATTAATCAAGGTTTAGCAAGTAATATGAAGATAGCTAAAAATGTCATTCAACAGAATGAGCCTTCAATTGATTCTGTTTTGGAAAAAGTGCTATCTAATCATCCAATATTTTTAAACCGCGCTCCTACCTTACATAGATTGGGAATCCAAGCTTTTGAACCAGTACTAGTCCAAGGGCGAGCTATTAAGTTACACCCGCTTGTCTGTTCTGCTTTTAATGCTGATTTTGATGGTGACCAAATGGCTGTTCATGTTCCCATCTCATTTGAGTCACAAGCTGAATGTTACATGTTAATGTTGGCACCTTACAATTTTTTATCACCTGCAAATGGTGAACCAATCATTATGCCAAGTCAAGATATGGTCTTAGGTTGCTATTATTTAACTTTGACTAATATTAAAAATCTTTTAGGGTGTAATCATTATTTTGCTAATTTAGAAGATGTTATTTCTGCATATTATCAAGATAGGATTGAATTACATGCAACTATATGGGTACGTTACCAAGACGAAATTATGGAATCTAAAACTCTTTTAAAGAAAATTACTTTAAAAGATAATAGTTATATTGAATATTATGAAAATTTACAAATTCGAAAAGATGTTGATTCGAGAGTTATTGTCCAATATATTCAAACAACACCAGGTCGAGTAATTCTAAATTATACAATTCATAATACATTGAAATTATTTAATTAAATGTTTCATGTAAAAAAAAGACCAAAACTAAAAACTTTATGAATAATTACACATATAAAAATACTCTTATTAGTAAAAAGCAATTAAAACAACTTTTAGCTTGGAGTTTTACAAAGTATAATTCAATGCAAGCCTGTTTATTGGCTGATGAATTAAAGTATTTAGGTTTTAAATATGCGAGTCAAGCAGGTATTTCAATTAGTATTGAAGATTTACGCGTACCTTTTGTTAAACATGAGATGCTCGAAAAAGCTCATAAAGATATTTTAAATGCTGAAAAAATTTATTTAAAAGGAAAAATTACAGATGTTGAACGATTCCAGAAAATTATTGATACTTGGAGTATTACCAGTGAATCATTAAAAAATGAGGTTGTTTCTTACTTTAATGGTTATGATCCATTGAATTCTGTATATATTATGGCGTTTTCAGGAGCTCGTGGAAATTTGTCACAAGTAAGACAACTTGTTGGTATGCGTGGATTAATGTCTGATCCTAGTGGAGAAATTTTAAAGTTACCTATAAAAAAAAATTTTCGCGAAGGGCTAACGATAACTGATTACCTAATGTCTGGTTATGGTGCTCGCAAAGGAATTGTAGACACAGCATTAAAAACAGCAAATTCGGGCTACTTAACTAGACGATTAATTGATGTTGCCCAAGATATTATCATACGTGAAAAAGATTGCAAAACAACACATTCTTGTTTAGTGTCGAGCTCATTATTCGACGATTTATTAGGTCGAGTAATTAGTAAAGCTGTCTACCATCCGATAACGAAAGTTTTAATAGCTCAGAAAGATCAACAAATTACGCTTAATTTGATAAAAGTATTTCGACAATCAAAAATCGATAAATTGTATATTCGTTCACCATTAACCTGTAATCTTTATCGTTCGATATGCCAAAAGTGCTATGGTTGGGACTTGGCTAATGAAAATTTAGTCGATATTGGTGAAGCGATTGGTATTATTGCTGGTCAATCAATAGGCGAGCCTGGAACTCAATTAACAATGAGAACTTTTCATACTGGTGGTATTTTCACTTCTGAATTACGACAACAAATTGTTAGTTCACTTGATGGAATTATCAAATTCTCAAAAGTTTTAAAGACCCAAAGGCTTCGAACAAACCGGGGTGATGATGTTTTATTAGTAAAAAATTCTGGTTCAATTATTATTGTCCCTAAGTCTATTGATAAAGAATTATCACGATTAGAAATTCTTCCAAATACAATTTTATTTACTAAGAATAATGATTATGTAACCAAGGGAACTCTCTTAGGTGAATTATCGAATACTGAAAAGCAAATTCGAACAGAAATAAAACCAGTTTTAAGTCTTAATTCTGGTGAAGTTTTTATGCCACGTTTAAAAAATAAGGTAAAATTCATTAACAAAAATAAATTATTGTGGGTTTTGTATGGACAATTATACCAAGCGCCCAAAGATTCTTTTTTAAATTTCTATACAGATCATAAAATTAATAAAAATAGTTACATTTTTAGGACAAAATTAATAAATCAATATCCTGGTTTTGTTAATTTCGTTAGCTCTGAAAACGATTTATTCAAAAGTCACATTCAAATTAAAAGTCATAATTATACTTTACCTAATTGTTTTATTAAAAAACTTATAAATAAGAATACGACGCCAACAAAATATATCTTATTTTGTACAAAGTCGAAATATTGGTTGAATTTGGAAGATAAAAATTCAGAATTATATATTAATCAGAAAGTAAACCATTATTTTGCTAGTTCAATAACAAATCGTTTTAAAACAGAAACAGGAGGTATAGTTTATTATGATACAAAAATCTATCAAAAAGGGATTCAAGACGATTTTTTAATTTCATATTTTAGAAGATTAGGTTCTACTATTACATATGAAAAAGCAAATCCAAAAGAAATTTTATTTAAAAAACAAAATCTGAATAAGATACCATTGCAGCCGATTTTCGGTTCGGTAATTTGGTTACCTGAAGAAACTTACAAATTAAATTGTGATAAAAATATTTTATTTGTCGAAAATGGTAGTTTTATTAGTGAAAACTTTGAATTACTTCCAGGCTTATTTTCAAAAACGTCTGGAATCGTACATATTATTCAACGAAATAATATAGTAAATGAAATCATAATTAAATGTGGGCTAGTTTACGAAGGAAAAAATTTCAAGAATTTTGTTAACAAAGTATACTATCCTGGAGAAATTATATTCAAGAATATTAAGATTGAGCGGTTATCTTTATGCCAACATATTGTTGAAAAACAAAAAGATCAATTATTAATACGGCCGTTAAGCATTTATGAAGTTCCAAAGATTAAAACTCTTCAGACATTACTCAATCAAACTCTTGATCTTAAATCAATTTTGAATTTAAAACCGAGTAATCAATATCTATATAAATGTACACAAAAAATTAAAACTGCAACGCATCTAAATTTAATTACAAATATTCTCGATTTGGATAGAAAAAATTCCACTAAATCTAATACAGATGTGCAATTTTCCATGAATCCAAAAACGACTGCAATTGAATTTTTAATTAAGGAAAATTTGTATCTACCTAATTATTTACAAGCATATTTAGCATATACTAATATGACCTTTTGCAGATTAGTTGAATCCGGTCAATTTGTTGATGCTTATAGTACATTAGGATTTTTTGAAACAGTAACAACCCGTTCATTAGAAATTGTGAAAATAAAAATAAAATCAAAAATTAATAAACAAATTTTATTAATTTCAAATGACGATTGTCTTACGATTCGAAAAACAGAAGCCAAACAAAAATTAGTAAATGATTTAATTGTTAACGTTAAACATATTAATCAAATAGGAAAAATTATTATTGATAATGGGAACTTTTTAACCGTTCAAAAAGGTCGTCCTTATTTTTTTCCAAATTGTCAAACCGATAATTCAGTTGAAAATATGGTTTTGAGATATAAGCTGATATTCCAACAATATTTCCCATTTTCAAATGTTTTTGAGACAAAACGATCAATTTTTTTAAATTATCATGATGTTACAAAAAAAATTTTACGAAAAGAACATAGTTTAAACTCTTCTGAATTAAAATCAATTGGAACAAAGTTCGAGTTATCAAAAATGTATATTAAAAAACGTGGAAAACTATACAGCTCAACAATTCCTATTTTTATAAATAACTTTTTAATTACTGGAGATAAAAGTTTACGTAAGGACTTCCTTAAATTATCGACAAAAAAAACATCAGAATGGATTAAAAAATCTCGAACGCATTATTCTGTATTTCTAAAAAATTCCGAATTTTTATCAAATAAAATAGAAGGAAATTCTAATCATGGTCCTGATTTAGTACGAGTAAAATTTTTTGGTTATCCATTTTCTAAATCTATAGGAATTCATTCAATTACCGAAGATTACTTTGAGCAAGAAGTTAATAGTGTATTTTGTAAAAATGGAGAGTTTATTTCAAATGGACAAACTCTTGGTTTGTTAAATTTTGAAAAAGAAATTACAGGCGATATTGTTCAAGGGTTGCCTCGAATTGAAGAATTATTAGAAGCAAGAAAGAAAAAACAGAAAAGTAAGAATATACCAACTAATCAGAAAAAAAGTCTATTAGTCCAACAAACGAGTCTTGATTCAACATTTGAGTTTAGAAAGTTAGGAACAACAATTAAAGAAAATGAAAAAATTAATCCACATAATTTATTGAAATCGTATTTTAACTATTATGGTTCGATTAAAGATTTTGCTTGCGATCGAACGAAGATTACAAATTCATATCGTTTAATTAATAATTACGAATCCAGTTATAAAAGTTTTAAAAAAGTTCAATCTCTAATTCTAAATTCTGTTCAAGCTGTTTACAAATCGCAGGGTGTAACAATTTGTGATAAACATTTAGAAGTAATTATTAAACAGATGACAACTAAAGTTTTGATTACTCATGAAGGTGATACCCCTTTATTACCAAGAGAAGTTATTGATTTATATCATATTCAGTACATTAATGAAATTATATCATTAAATGATAAACAGGTAGCATTTTATGTTCCTCTGCTTTTAGGTATTACAAAGGCTGCTTTAAATAATCCAAGTTTTATTTCTGCAGCAAGTTTTCAAGAAACAACAAATGTTTTGACAAAGGCTGCAATTGAAGGTCGTGTAGATTGGTTACGTGGGTTGAAAGAAAATATTATTATTGGTCATTTAATTCCAGCTGGTACAGGATGTCAAAATTATCGAAGTTCATTTGCTAATAAAATAAAAAAATTAACAAAAACTAAAAATCAAATTGTAAGTGTCTAACAACTTTACTAAAAACTAGACATAAATTTTTATGATCTGTTACATTTGTAACGCAATATTTACTTAAATAATCTCTAAGGAGTTTGAAAAATTTATGGCTGATATTACTTTAGCCCAACTATTAGAAGCCGGCGTTCATTTTGGACATAAGGCTTATCGGTGGAATCCAAAAATGTTCCCATATATATATACTGAACGTAATAAAATTCATATTTTAGACTTAGTTCAATCAGCTCAATTGCTTAAAGAGGCAAAAGCCTATGTACATTCTGCCGCGGAAAAAGATAAGATTTTCTTGTTCGTTGGTACAAAACGTCAAGCAAGTTCATTAATTGCCCAAGAGGCCCAACGCTGTAATTCTTACTACGTAAATCATAGATGGTTAGGTGGTATGTTAACAAATTGGGTTACGCTAAAAAGCCGCATTAACCGTTTAAAAAATCTTGAACAGGAAGAAGCTGATGAAGTATTCCTTCGTTTACCAAAAAAAGAGGCTTCTTTACGTAGAAAAGAATTAGATAAATTACGTAAACATTTAGACGGTATCAAAAATATGGAACGATTACCTGATGTTGTTATTATTGTTGATCAAAAACGTGAAATGACTGCCATTCGTGAATGTCGGACATTAGGTATTCCAATTATTTCGATTTTAGACACAAATTGTGATCCTGATTTAGTTGATATCCCTATTCCAGGAAATGATGATGCAGTTAGATCAATTAAATTAATTTTAACTTCATTAACCGATAGTATTAACTTAGGAAAAAAGATTACTTAATAATTAATACTTAGTGTTTACTCTACCTTCAACAGTTATTTAAATGTAGGTGTCTAAATAATCTGTTGAAGGTAAATTATTTTGTTTTAGAAGAAAATTAACAAAAATATAACCAATTTCTTATAAATATGTGTTATAATATTTATAATGTATACGTCATTCTGCGTAGCACGCGGAGTAGAGCAGTCTGGTAGCTCGTTGGGCTCATAACCCGAAGGTCAATGGTTCAAATCCATTCTCCGCTAGAAAATTTTCTAAATTAACGTAAAAAAAATCTTTTTTTCATTAAAATTGTATATTAAACGTTAAATATTAATAAGGTTTTCCCTATGACATTAAATTTACAGACACCGTTTCCTACATTTGGAGGGAGTACTGGAGGTTGGCTGAGATCTGCTGAAGTTGAAGAAAAATATGCTATCACTTGGACAAGTAAAAAAGAACAAATTTTTGAAATGCCAACAGGTGGTGCAGCTATTATGCGTAATGGAGAAAATTTATTATATCTAGCACGTAAAGAACAATGTTTAGCGCTGGGAACTCAGTTACGAACTTTTAGAATAAACGATTATAAAATTTATCGTATTTTTCCTAGTGGAGAAGTTCAATACTTGCATCCTAAAGATGGAGTTTTCCCGGAGAAGGTAAATCCTGGTAGAATAGCGGTTAATGATCGCAGTTTTTCAATAGGAAAAAACCCTAATCCAGCAACAATTAAATTTAGTGGTACTACCACATATGATACTTAATTTATTGAAGATTAGTGATAATACTAATCTTTTGGCGAGATGGCAGAGTTGGTCGATTGCGTCTGATTTGAAATCAGATGAATCCTTACGGGTTCCGTGGGTTCGAATCCCACTCTCGCCTAAAATAAATGAACTATATATATATATATTATAAATTGTGCCTAACTGTGTTTTATTCTTTATAATTGTATATTATGGGTAAAGTTTACGATTGGTTTGAAGAACGATTAGAAGTTCAAGCAATTGCAGATGATATTTCAAGTAAATATGTTCCACCACATGTAAATATTTTCTACTGTTTTGGCGGTATTGTATTCACTTGTTTCGTGATTCAAGTAGCAACAGGTTTTGCCATGACATTCTATTATCGTCCAAGTGTTGTTGATGCGTTTGCGTCAGTTGAATACATTATGACAAGTGTTAACTTCGGCTGGCTTATCCGATCTGTTCATCGTTGGTCAGCAAGTATGATGGTAATGATGATGGTCTTACATGTTTTCCGCGTTTATTTAACTGGTGGATTTAAAAAACCGAGAGAATTAACTTGGGTAACAGGTGTTATTCTAGCTGTTGTAACTGTATCATTTGGTGTAACAGGTTACTCATTACCTTGGGATCAAGTGGGCTTTTGGGCTTGTAAAATTGTAACAGGTGTACCTGCAGCTGTACCTGTTGTTGGTCCTCCTTTAGTCTTAGTTTTACGTGGTGGTGAAAGCGTTGGTCAAAGTACTTTGACACGTTTTTACAGTGCCCATACATTTGTATTACCTGTAGTTGCAGCAGTGTTAATGCTAACACACTTTTTAATGATTCGAAAACAAGGTATTTCGGGTCCTCTTTAAATTAAAATCAAAAACACGTTTAAAAATTTTTCAAAGGAATATTTATGTCAGTAATTAAAAAACCCGATTTATCAGATCCCAAACTACGTGCAAAATTAGCAAAAGGGATGGGACACAATTATTATGGTGAACCTGCTTGGCCAAACGATCTTCTTTATGTTTTCCCTATTTGTATATTAGGAACAATCGCTTGTTGTGTTGGTTTAGGTGTAATGGCACCAACACAAATGGGCGAACCAGCCGATCCGTTTAATACGCCATTAGAAATTTTACCTGAATGGTACTTCTTCCCTACTTTTAATTTATTACGAGTATTACCTAATAAATTATTAGGTGTATTAGCTATGGCAGCTGTGCCTGCTGGTTTAATCACAGTTCCGTTCATTGAAAATGTTAATAAATTTCAAAATCCGTTTCGTCGTCCAATTGCAAGTTTAGTTTTTATTGTTGGATTTAT
>Ga0115546_1000146_pt1 | contig 52355 bp, 57 predicted proteins | sample COGITO_mtgs_1004_FD_87186 | JGI IMG/M metagenome (GOLD analysis project Ga0115546, IMG submission 87186) | Pelagic marine microbial communities from North Sea - COGITO_mtgs_100413 | ecosystem: Environmental > Aquatic > Marine > Epipelagic | place: Germany:Helgoland, sampling site Kabeltonne...
AATTATAATTACTTAAGCGCCACTTGATTGGATGAGAAAATTGAAATATTTTTTGTATAAAATTTTATAATAATCGTTTATTTTTAACACTCTTTTGATTTTAAAGCTCCTAATTTTGCCATTTTATCCACTATTTCATTTCCTTCTATACCAGAATGGCTTTTAACTTTATGAATTGATATTTTACCATCATAATTCCTTATCAAATCTTTTAAATTGTACAAAATATCTCTATTTTTTATAGTTCCTTTCTTTATATTTTGTCTAATTTTGTTAAACATTAGTATAGTATATGAAGAATCACAATAAATATCTATATCACCACTATTTCTAGATAGACAAGAACATAAAGCTAATAATTCTGCTCTATTATTCGTTCCATTTTCGTTGTTACCAATAAAATTTCTTTCGTCATTTTCTCCAAAGTAACAAGCGTACCCTATATATTTTCTTTTTTTGTTATCTAACACGGATCCATCTATATAACATGTTGATTTCATAAATTTATATTTAGATAAATCTATTTCATAATCACTAATCTTCTCTTTTATTGAGATTTTCTCTAGATCTTTTTCTTCATCAGAAAAATCATTTGAATTATTGAATACAAAATCATAACATTGTTTCATTAATGAAACAATTATTCGATTTCATGAACAAGAATTATAAATATGATAACTATAATTGTTATTATAACAAAAATAACGTACCATTTAAATTTCTTAATATAGAGAAAGATATTTTTATGGTTTATTTATTAAATGATCAAGTCAAAATAAGAAAAATAACTCATATTAACGATATTGAAATAAAAGATTCTTAGATAAATTCTAATTTATTGTTTTCATATAGAGCTTGAATAACAATATCATTTTTATCAACAAATTCATATTTCATAATTGTATTGATATTGAAATTCTCATTTGAACATACAAACAATCTCTTATAATCTTGTAAAGATTCACCAAAACATTCTTTGAGGTAGTTCATGTTTATATCTTTGAAATTAGTAAAGAAAACATAGTCGTAGTTGCCAATGTATGTTTGTTTCATAATTAAAGTATTAAATAAATATATTAATTATTTCTATAAGTATTCAAATGGAATTTTACAATTTTAGAAATGCAATATTCTTGAATAATAAAGACATAGATATTTATGTATCTAAAGAGAAGAAGAATAATATAAGTTATTACTTTTTATATAATAGATTAAATGATCCTATATTTATATATCTTCAAGGATGTAAATACATTAATAAGATTAAAGATAATGTTCATATATTTCAATTAAATGAAAAATCATATGAAAATTATAAATTCATTAATAATATTATATTTAGTAAAATAAACAGAAAAATATTTGTCAATAGAGAAGTATTTGTAAAATCAGAGAAACCTATTATACTAGATAAAAATAATTACAATGTATATGACCAATTAGAAAAAGAATACACATACGATCTAATTTTATATTTACCATGTTTATGGTTTAATAATTCAAATAACAAAAAAGGAATGGTTATTAAACCACAATTATTCTACAAATCTTAATTTATTATTGTATTTATATCTATTATAAAATCATTGGGTACTACATAATGTTTTATATTTAAATCTTTTGAGAATTTTTCAGATGATATTATCAAATCATTTTCAGATATATTTTCATTATATATAGAATAAAGATTATTCTTGATTAATATATTTGTATAATTATTTTTTAGTTGTTTCTTATAAATAAATGCATTATTTGAATCATCTAATATAATAACTTTTTTATCTAGATTTAATATCTTTATAATTTTTCTAATAATAGATTCTTGATTTATAGGATAATATAATATATCTATATTATTTGTTTTGTTTATGATATGATTATCTGAAAATATTAAAGTTTTTAGTTTTAAATTATTTGTTATATTTTCGTTAAAATTATATCTATCTGTTATTAATAAATTACCTTGATTTTTAAACATTGATTCTATGTTATTGATTATGAAAACTTTTATATTATTATTATTTAATATATTAAATAATTCATCTTGGATTGTTTTGTTATTTATAAATATAAAACATTTTATATTATTTGTATCCATAGATTTTATATCTACATCTCTATATATTTTTGTATTAAAAGATACAATTGTTTCCAATTGTGTATTTTCCCTTTTAAACCTTATGTTACCTCCTATATATGATATTAATTTATATATAAATAAACAAGATAAATCACCATTTTCATAAGATGTGTATATGTTTATATCATCTGAATCATTACTTTCTTCATATATATGTAGATTAATATTATTGTCATTATATATTGTTCTTAGTTCTATAGTCTTGTTTTTGTTTCTTAGTATTATATTATGAAATATTACATATATTATTTCTCTTGTTTTTATAAAGTCTAAATATACATTTGAGCACATGTTGTTTAAGAATACTATCTTTGTATTATTTTCTTTCATTACAGATTTATAAAATAATATTGTATTTTCTACTACACTATTAAAACAGAATATCTCTTCTTCCAATAAAATATTATAATTATTCAATTGAAAATAATCTATTATATTATTTGTCATTCTTAATATATCACTATAATTATCTATTGCTTCAGATATAGTCTTTGAATCTTTTTCATCTTTTATATTTTTCTTTAAATGGTTTAGTTTGAAAAACATTTCATTAAAAGGTTTTATAATCTTTCTATTAAAATTATTCAATAGTTTTATATTTTCATTTTTAATATAATCTGTTGATATAAAAAAGTATTCATTATCACTTATTTTTTCTAGATATGATATAGTATTTCTTTTATGTTTTATATCATTGTATACACTATTCATTATATCATATGAATATACATTCCTAGATAATATATATTTTTCTATATTCATTTCATTATCTAATAATATATAGAATGCAGGGTTATCTATATATTTCAATATAATACTAAACAGCATTAGTTCAGCTTTTTTGGGTTTATTATTAAATATAAATAAATATTTTTGTTTAATGTAATGAACTTTGATATAATAAAAAATGAAAAAGATAATGATTTTAGTAATGATATCACATTACAAAAATATACAGACTTGAAATCAAAACAAGTTATTAAAGAAGATTTAGAAAATATAAAAATAGATAAAGATAGAGATTATAAAACTGAATTGATAGATGTTGAAAGATATGTATATATAGATTCTAGAACAAGAGATTTACGAAAATATCCAAAAGCATCAGATATGGTAGTAAGTTTAGATAATCAATATGAAAATATAAAATCAATTGAATTATACGAAATATGTTTACCTAATGCTGTTCAGATTATAAACGAAAGTAATAATAATTTATACTGGTCAAATATAAGAGAAAGAAATATAGTATCAGCTAGATTATATAAACATTCTAATAGTCAAGCTAGAATTGAATTATATAAAGATTTTGATATATATAATAATGTTATTATATTTGATTGTCCTGGGTTTGTTCAATCTGAAGGAGAACATGTAATATATATAATATCAAAATCTCAATTTCTTATAAATATAGACATGTCTCAATTCTTTGGAGTATATGTTGATTGTAGAATAGATATTGGATCTCCTATATATAATATAAGTATATTTCCAGGTAATTACACATTGACATCTATTTGTTCTCAGATACAATCTCAAATGAATAATGTTAGAAATATTAGTGGAGATTTTCATAGATTTTTAGTAACACCAAATACTGAAACTGATATCATTAATATAAGACAATTTGTTACTACTAATTTAATAGATAATCCTATTCAAGTATTTATAAATAGTAATATAATAAAAGTACAGATAAAGAATCATGGTATAAAGATTGGTGATACTATAGCTTTATTTGATACTGTTCCCGTTGGTAACTTTACTAAGAACCAATTGGATGGATTACATACTATAACAGATGTATCTGATAATGATGTTTCATTTGAATTAAATGTACCAAGTTCAAGTACAACAGGTGGTGGTGGTAATAATGTATTATTGGGTAAACAAGTGTCATTCAAGATAAACTTTAATGTTAATAATATAGATAACGATCAGAAATTTAATAATTTAATAGATTATAATCTTGGGTTTGCTGGAGAAAATAGTTCTATCAAACTAGAAAACAATCCTGAAGCTATAATGATTGATATAGATTCAGTTTCATTAAATGGAGATTTATTTACTATAAATACAGTACAGGATATAACAAATTATATACATGAATCTACTGAAAAAGTTATAGACAATATTATATTTAATTCTCAATACATTGATATTATTATTACTAATCATGGTTTATTTTCTGATACTAATATATTTATAAGAAGTAATTGTTTTATAGATGTTGTATATATTAATTCTAATATTATAGATAGAAATACTATAAGAGTAGATAGAAAATATATAAAAAATAATGATTTATTATTGACTACAGTATTTTTAAATGGTAGTATATATTTTTCTGATAAATATGTTTCTTTTGAGGATATTTCTTTTATACCTATTGTAAAAGATAGTTATTTATTTTATGTAGTCCCTGGGTCAAAGACAAGTAATTCTTTTTCTGTTCATAAAAGGATATTATCATATGATATCGGAACAAAAGCTAAAGTAAGAACTTCTTTACTATCTCTTAATTTAATTGGTCATCATTTTAATAACATAACAAATATAGAAAGTATTAATTCTGATTTTATAAAGATAACTACTAAACTACCACATAATTTAGATGGAAATATAATATCAAATGTTTCTTTTGAAAGAACAATATCAGATACATTGGATATAACTATAAGTAATTCAAATACAATCGATACACAAACTGAAATATATATTGAATCAAATAATATAAATAATAGTGAGTTATTGGGAAGATTTATTGTTGAAAAGATTTCATCTCAAGTATATAGGATAAAATTTAATGGAAGTAATTCTTTATCTGGATTAATGAGAATAAGTTATGGATCAAGAACTGTAATAGCAAATACAAATTGTAGACCAAGATTAAGAAATGAATATGGTACGCAAAAAATAGATGATTACAATTTTACTATACCAAGTGAAAATGGTAATCTATTAACTTCAAGTGGAAATAGTGGTACATTAAATTATAATAATGTTATTACTATATCTAGAACAGAGAGAAATACAATACCAAATTTTGACAAGTTTAATATTGTATCTAATTATTTTTTTGATATTATTATAGTAGATGAAGATAATATTTTAATTAATACATTTTTCATGTCTGGTACAAATAATAATGAATACGTTATAAATGACCAAATGTTTATTTCTTCTGAATTATATGGTTTTGATATTATACAATCAAACACAGAAGATTGGAACCAAGGATCTAATATATATAGATTAATTCAGTTGAATGGAGAAAATTATGTTTTTCTTTGTTCTAGAGAACTTACAAAGGATCAAGATATGGGTTATAATAGAATCGAAAACGTTTTTTCAAAAATACAATTAGATGTAGATTCTGGTGCTCTTGTATTTCATCAGAATGTTTTTAGTCCTATAATATATAGACCATTTTTAGAATATATAAAAGATATAGATTTATCACTTTATCAATATAATGGAAGATTATTTGATATATTGAGACTAGATTATTCAATGACATTAAAAATTACTACACAGAAACAAGTTGTATCTAATACTTTACATCATTCAAAATTTACTAGTTATAAAAGATAAAATGAAACTCAAAATAAGTTGGTTTAGTATTAGTGAATGTCAAAAGTTGTCAGAACAATTTATTGAAAAATACAGTTACAAATTAGATTTGTGGTATGTTAATGAACACGAACAATTTTCAGAACAATTCATTAAAAAATATATTTACATTTTAGATTGGCGTATTATTAGTCAAAGACAATGGTTGTCAGAACAATTTATTGAAAAATACAGTGAAAATTTATATTGGGATCGTATTTGTAGATGTCAAAGATTATCAGAACAATTTATTGAAAAACACAACGATAAAATAGATTGGTATGATATTAGTCAGTATCAAAAGTTGTCAGAACCATTTATTGAAAAACATAGTGACAAATTAGATTGGTATAATATTTGTAAATACCAAAAGTTATCAGAATCATTTATTGAAAAACATAATGACAAAATATATTGGTACAATATTTGTAAATACCAAAAGTTATCAGAAGCATTTATTGAAAAATATATTGAAAAGTTTAATTTTAATTGTATTATTAAATACCAAAAAACAAGTTATTTTTTTAGACGATATCGTAAAGTATTGACAACCAAACAAAAGATAAAATATATTTTTAATATATGAAACTAAAAATAAATTGGAGTAGTATTAGTAAACACCAAAAGTTGTCAGAACTATTTAGAGAAAAACATAGTGAAAAAATATATTGGTATATTGTTAGTAAACAACAACAAAAGTTGTCAGAACCATTTATAGAAAAACACATTGACAAATTAGATTTGGAGCGTATTAGTAAATATCAAGATTTGTCAGAATCATTCATAGAAAAACATAATGACAAATTAGATTGGAAACTTATTAGTAAGTATCAAAATTTGTCAGAATCATTTATTGAAAAATACATTGAAAAATTAAATTGGTATCGTATTAGTAAGTATCAAAAGTTATCAGAAGCATTTATAGAAAAACATATTGACAAGTTTAATTTTAATTGTATTATTAAATACCAAAAAACAAGTTATTTTTTTAGACGATATCGTAAAGTATTGTCAACCAAAGAAAAGATAAAATATTTGTTTAAGATATGAAACTAAAAATAAATTGGGGTAGTATTAGTAAACACCAAAAGTTGTCAGAATCATTTATAGAAAAACACATTGGTAAGTTAGATAATTCTTTTATTTGTCAATATCAAAATTTATCAGAAAAATTTATTGAAAAATACAACGATAAGTTATATTTATTTTTTGATATCAAATATCAAGAATTAAAAGGAATATTTATGATTTCCAAAGGAAATCCTTCGGAAACAATAGGTTTTATTAAAAAACATAATGAAAAAATACAATGTAGTTGTATTAGTGAATATGAAATGTTTAAAAAAACATTTAAAAAAAAATTTGATGAATTATATTGGAAACTTATAAGTAGATATCAAGTGTTGTCAGAATCTTTTATAGAAAAACATATAGATGATTTGTTTTTGGAACATATTTGTCAATACCAAGTGTTGTCAGAATCGTTTATAGAAAAACATAATGATAAATTAGATTGGAAACTTATTATTAAATACCAAAAAACAAGTTATTTTTTTAGACGATATCGTAAAAAATTGACAACCAAACAAAAGATAAAAAAATTCTTTATAAAATTATTATGAAACTAGAAATACAATGGTATTTTTTAGGTGAAGATCAAGAGTTTTCAGAACTTTTTATTGAAAAATATTATGAATGTATATATTGGGATATTTTTAGTATTCACCAGGATCTATCAGAAGAAATTATGGAAGAATATAGTGAATATCTAGATTGGGAATGTATTAGTGAATTTCAAGATTTGTCAGAATCATTCATTGAAAAATACAAACACAAAGTACATTGGAAAACTATTAGTAGATATCAAAAATTGTCAAGATCATTTAGACAAAAATATATTTGGTATCTTAATGATAAATATCAAAAAAAAAAACAAGTTATATTTTTATACCATATCGTAAAAAATTGACAACCAAAGAAAAGATAAAATATTTTTTTAATATATGAAACTAAAAATAAATTATACTTATATTAATAGATACCAAAAGTTATCAGATAAATTTATTAAAAAATATAATGACAAAATAGATTGGTATGATATTAGTCAATACCAAAAGTTACCAGAACAATTTATTGAAAAATATAGTGATAAAGTAGAATGGGATGTTATTTGTGAATTTCAAGAATTGAAAGAATCATTTATAGAAAAAAATAGTAATAATATAGATTGGCGTGTTATTAGTTGTCATCAAAAGTTGTCAGAAAAATTTATTGAAAAGTATTTTAACAAATTACACTGGGATCTTATTGTAATTTATCAAGATTTATCAATTGATTTTATTGATTTATATATAAAAGAAATTGAATTATGCAATAATTTTTATACAAAAGATATGTTTAAAGATATTTTATGGCGAAATATTAGTATTTATCAAAATTTATCAGAAAAATTCATTGAAAAATATAGTGATAAAGTAGATTGGGTTTATATTATGTCACTTCAAAAGTTATCAGAACAATTTAGGATTTCATTTGGAAATAAATAAATGAAACAATTAGTTATAAATCTTGATATAATAGATATTGATTATTTTAAAATGAAAAAGAATATTAATAATATATTTAAATTTGTATTAAATGTACATATAGACAAAGAAAATCTTTATTTGGATATAAAAGATAATGTTAATTTAGATGTATCTGATGAAAAGTCATTATACATGTTTTTAAAATCAGGATGTGAAAATACATGTATTGATGAAAAATATAAATGTTATGGAAATAGAATGATTAGAAATAGAGATGGTTATTCATGTTTTAATTGTGGAAAATATTTTGACAATGAAATAATTATAGAAAAAGATGCTTTCAATGACCATGTTTCAAAACCAGATAAAAATTTAAGTACAACTATAAGTAATTTTTCTAAACCATGGACTAGATATATAAAATATAGCAATTTGGTTGATAACACAAACTTGTTTGGACAAGAAAGAGAATTCAAGATATTAATGTTTAATAATAGAATACCTGACGTCATTATAGATAAATCAATAGATAAATTCAAGAAATTAAATAGTACAAAACACAAGAAAAAAACACATGGATTAAAAGGTGGAAACAAATCTGGATTACAAGCCGTTTGTTTATACTATGCTTATATAGAAAATAACACACCTAGAGATAAAAATGATATTATATCTTTATTGGGTATAAATAATTCAATATTCAACAAGGGTCATAAATTATATATTTCGTTATGTAAAATGTTGTATGGAAATATTTTCTTTACAGACAAGATGAAATATATAAACATAAAAGATGACTTGTTGATAGATTCAATATTTATATCTCTAGAGATAGATTTCAAATATAGAAAATACATATCAGGATTATATCATTCTTTTGTAAAAGTATGTTTTATAGATTTTATTAGACACAACAAGTATAGTATTATATATTCATTGTGTCATTATTTTTATGATTCAATTGGGTTAGATAAAACTGTTTTATTAAATAAGAAAAATGTATCAAAAAATATTGTAAAAAAATGCATCAATATATTTAAAGAAAATGAAAAGAGTTTGTTAAATGAAACTTTTTTACTATTGAATAAATAATTATATAGAAAATATTCTATATCTTATAGAAACACTATCTGAAACAGGATTTCCTTGTGTATCGAAATTAACACTTATTTGTCCTGTATTATTTATAAAGAAATCAATGTTATCAAATACAGAAGAATTTGATAATAAAGAAAAATTAAGTATATAATTTCCTGATATATCTTTTAATACTTTTATGGTAACAAAATCTCTAACACTAGAATTACCAGTTGTTAATGTCATGTATACGACACATGAATTACTTGATATTATCATATTTGGTATATTATAAACAGTGTTTGTAGTAACAGATGTTACTGCTACAGTTTTTGGTTTTACAACTTCATCTGTATTAAAACCTAATTCTATATTACCTAATTTTATAATTCCATTTTTTATCCATAGAGAATAAGGACTTGATATAGAACTTACTTGAGACCCAGGTAAAGGAGGACCTTCTATAGTCAATGTACTTGCTTCTGAAATAACACTAGATGATATACTAGACCCTATAGTTCCAGATGCTATATAATTGTAATGAGCTTGATCAATTGAACTATCTATAGCTTGTATAGTATGTGATGTTGATCCATTTATATTTAATCTAAATCCTGAATTATTACTTTCCGGTAATATAGAAGTAATTGCACCAGTGTCACCTATAGATAATCTATTACCTAGATTTATATTCTTTTTTATAGATATACCACCATTAAATATAATAGGAGAAGTATCAAGAGATGTACTTGTATCGTCTCTAATAAATAAAAGTGAATTACCTACTGTATTCATTATATTTTCATTTGTCTGTAATATCTCTATATTAGACCCACTGTTAAACACCGTATTACCTGTCGTTCTAATGATACCTTTTATCTTTCCTGTTGTAGTTGAATTTTCTATTCTTATTACATGTCCAGTTTGACCAGATGATATTATATCAGTACACATTAAATAACAATTACTACTGGTTGCACTTATAACAATTGAATTTACAAATGAACCTTTGAATTCAGTGCTTGTAATAATTATATATACATTGTCATGATTAACATTTATATAAGACTTGCTTGACATGTTAGAATCCATAAAACAAGATTGATCTATAAATAATGTAGCCATACCATTGTTACTAGATGACATTATTCTACCAAGTATACATAAATTTATGGTACATCTAGACAAGTTTGTAGAATCATTAAATAATATAGAGTTATTCATTGTACCAAATTCAGAGTTTTGTAATGTTATTTTCTTTGATTCTACTATGATAATACAATTACCATTTGTTTGACTATATGTAGATAAATTTGAAGGTGTACCATTGTCTTTTAAATAGCAATTTTTTACATATACATTTCCATTGTTACATAAAATACCTGTTGTTACTACAAAACCACTACAATTGGAAATAGTACAATTATTATTTACAGAAATAAAACGATTCAATACATCAAAATAAATATTTTCTATCTCTACATTTTCACCGGTTACATTAAATACATAATTATAATCTATTGGTGTTGATAATGTCTTTACAAGATCTTTATGTATTATTTTCACATTTGAAAATTTGCAATTATTTCCTATATTGAATGAAAAACTTGTATTGGATATAATTATAATAGATTTTTTACCTAGACCTTGTATATTAATATTATCTGGTATAGTTAAACTTGATCCGTTTATAAGATATTCACCTTCTGGTATTTGTATAGTACCACCAGATGAAAATGAAGCAAATGCATTCTGAAAGAATAAATGATTATTTGTTGTAGAATCACCAACTGAATTAAAGTTGTCTATAGATTTTACGTCTTTAAAATTTGATGTTAATAAATCTACATAATTTTTTGTTACTGCGTCATTGTTATTTGTTGGAGTACCTAGATTTTGTATTTTATTCGAATTCATATTTATAAAACTTTCTACTAGCAAATTATTTGTTATTAAATTGTTTGTGATTGCTAGATCATTATATTTGTTTATATTTGAAGAATTCAATAATGTAGTAACAGGTGTTTGTGGTGTATAATTATTTTGTATAAAAAATGATCTCGTTACACTAGGTGATCTATCCATTAAAAAATGATCATAAAAAAAATATTATTTACTAAAACTCTTTAATTTACGTTTAAGTTTTTTGAATATACAAAATTTTTCTTTTTTAATCTTAAACGTGAATTATTTCCATTCGATGTTCTAAAAATATTCTATTTTCAAAAATATATTCCAAATCTATTTTGTCTCTTATAGTTTTTGACGTCGATTAAGACTCAAAAATATCTTATCTCTATATTTTTCAATAAATGTTTCTGATAACTTTTGATATTTACTAATATCATACCAATTTAATTTTTCAATGTGTTTTTCAATAAATGGTTCTGATAACTCTTGACACTTATTAATCCATATCCAATCTAATTTGTCACTATATTTTTCAATGAATGGTTCTGACAACTTTTGAAATTTACTAATCCATTCCCAATCTATTTTGTCACTATGTTTTTCAATAAATTTTTCTGACAACTTTTGGTAAATACTAATACATTGCCAATCTAGTTTGTCACTGTATTTTTCAATAAATGGTTCTGACAACACTTGATATTCAATAATAAGACACCAAAGTACTTTTTTTTTGTGTCTTTCAATAAATTGTTCTTGTATTTTTTGATGTATAATAATATTATACCAATCTACTTTGTTACTATGTTTTTCTATAAATTGTTCTGACAACTTTTGAAATTGACTAATATATTCCCAATTTACTTTGTCGCTATGTTTTTCTATAAATGATTCTGACAACTTTTGATATTCACTAATAATATACCAATCTACTTTGTCACTATGTTTTTCAATAAATGGTTCTGACAACTCTTGGTGTTGACTAATAAATTCCCAATCTAATTTGTCAATATGTTTTTCAATAAATTGTTCTGACAATACTTTATACTTATTAATAAAATACCATTCAACTTTATCACTATATTTTTCAATGAATATTTCATATAAAAATTCATATTGAGAAACTTTACTCCATGTAATTTTAAGTTTCATTTTAATTTGTATTTGTATTTTTCTATAAATGATTCTGACAACTTTTGATATTCAATAATACGATACCAATTTACATTGTACTTGTGTTTTTCAATAAAATGTTCTGACAACTTTTGATACTTAGTAATAAATCACCAATCTAATTTATCTTTGTATTTTTCCATTAATGATTCTGATATTTTTTGATACTTACTAATAAGATACCAATCTAATTTGTAATTGTATTTTTCCATAAATGGTTCTGACAACTTTTGATACTTACTAATAAACCCCCAATCTAATTTGTAACTGTGTTTTTCAATGAATATTTCATATAAAAATTCATATCGAGAAACTTTACTCCATGTAATTTTAAGTTTCATTTTAATTTGTATTTGTATTTTTCTCTAAATGATTCTGATAACTTTTGGTATATATTAATACGGTACCAATGTACTTTGTCAATGTGTTTTTCAAGGAAATCTATTGTTTCCAATCGATTTCCAAAGGAAATCCTAAACTTTCATGATAACTCTTTGTATCGATTAATAATTTCCCAATCTATTTTATCTTTATGTTTTTCAATAAATGGTTCTGACAATTCTTGACATGAATTAATATAGTTCCAATTTAGTCTATCACTGTATTTTTCAATGAATTGTTCTGACAACTTTTGGTATTGACTAATAATTTTCCAGTATATTTTATATTTATGTTTTTCAATAAATTGTTCTGACAACTTTTGGTATTTACTAATACTATACCAACATACTTTGTCTTTGTATTTTTCCATTAATGATTCTGATAACTTTTGATTTACACTAATACTAATCCAATATAATTTTTCACTGTATTTTTCAATTAATTCTTCTGATAACCTTTGATAACCACTAATATTATGCCAATATACTTTATGACTATACTTTTCAATAAAAGGTTCCGACAACTTTTGACGATAACTAATAAAACACCATTCTACTTTGTCACTGTGTTTTTCAATAAATGGTTCTGACAACTTTTGATAATAACTAATATATTTCCAATCTAATTTTTTACTGTATTTTTCAATGAATATTTCATATAAAAATTCATATTGAGAAACTTTACTCCATATAATTTTAAGTTTCATTTTAATTTGTATTTGTATTTTTCTCTAAATGATTCTGATAACTTTTGCCATCTACTAATATTTTTCCAATGTACTTTGTAAATGTGTTTTTCAATAAAATGTTCTGACAACTTTTGCCATCTACTAATATTTTTCCATTGTACTTTGTCAATGTGTTTTTCAATAAATTGTTCTGACAACACTTGAAATCTACTAATATTTTTCCAATTTAATTTTTCAATGTGTTTTTCAATAAATTGTTCTGATAATACTTGAAATCTACTAATAGTTTTCCAATTTAATTTTTCAATGTGTTTTTCAATAAATTGTTCTGACAACTTTTGGTATTCATTAATAATATTCCAAATTATTTTTTTACTACATTTTTCAATAAATTGTTCTGATAAATATTGATTATATGAAATACGTATCCAATTATATTTTTCACTATATTTATCAATAAATGATTCATTTAAAAATTTATAATATATTAAATCTTGCCAGTAAATTTCAAGTTTCATAAATATTCTTTGTATTTTTCTCTAAATGATTCTGATAAATTTTGATAATAACTAATATGTTCCCAATATACTTTGTCACTGTATTTTTCAATAAATGACTCTGACAACTTTTGGTATTTACTAATACTATACCAACATACTTTATCTTTGTGTTTTTCAATTAATGATTCTGACAACACTTCATATTCACTTTTATAAAACCAATCTAATTTGTAACTGTGTTTTTCAATGAATATTTCATATAAAAATTCATAATGAAAAACTCTATTCCATATAATTTTAAGTTTCATTTATTTAATATCATATAAATAAATGAAAACATCGAAATCATATAGTTTTTGGTGTCTATTTGTACTAACTTTACATTTTAATAAAAACAAATTATATGTATTTTTATTAAATGAATCAAAATAAATAGTTTATTTTAATATTATACAATTCATTTAAATTATTTATTTGAACACTATTTAAAAGTGCATTTCACCTTTTCCATTTTTATATCGAATTTTTCACTTAGATACTTTTTAAATAAATTCTTTGAGTATTTCTTCCCACCTTCTAAATCTACAAAATCTACATATGATAAATAAATATCTTCCAATGTTTTTTCTTCTTCTGAAGGTATTAAATAATCTCTTATGAATCTTTGTGCAGTATTCATTTGAATATAATATTCTTCATTCTCCTTTAACACACATTCTGGTAATGGCATATCTTTGTTTTCATGATAAAAATGTCCAGCTTCAATAAACCATTTCAATATTGCTTTTTTGTTTTCTAGCAACTCTTTTTTTATATTATTATTACCTTTTCTTTCATAAGATTTTTTAGGGTCATTAACAAATGAAAGTACAAAAGGTAGTGTAACTAAACGAATCATCATAGCATTATCATCAGCGTTTATCCTAAATCTATGGTTACTTGCTATAATAGGAACAAACGTTGTTTCAAAATCAGTTTGGTTTTCATATAATGCTCTTGCTGATATTTTGTCTCCACCGCTAGTAAGTTTTTTCATGAGACCATCATTTAGTCTTGAATCTGCGTCTGTGTCTGTTATGATTCCAATGTATTTGTTTTTTAAAACCATTAATTCAGGATTAGCTGAACCTGGTAATTTTGAACCCTTGAAGAAAACAATACTTTGGTCCATAGTAGTAGCATAGTGTGACATGACATTTAAAATTATATCACATAAAATACTTTTTCCGTTATTACCATGAGGTCCATATAGAACAAAAAACTTTTTACATATAGGTTCACCTTGAATACAATATCCAATAAACCATTTAAAATAATTATATAATTCTGGTCTTGGTCCATTTTCATCACTAGTAATATCCTTTATAAAAGTATCAAATAAAGTATAATCTTCACTTGGATCATAATCTAATTCTATTCTTTTTGTTATTCTATCATTTGGTGTAATCTGTCTTATATCTCCTGTTTTTAAATTAATTAAACCTTGTTTAATAGCCAAGTGATTGGGTGTAATATTTACAAGATCTCTAAATTTATCATCACATGTATCTACAATCAAACTCTTTAATATAGAAGGTGATTCTTTTAATGTAGAAATCTTTTTAGATATTTCATCTGATTTCTTTAATAAAATATCATTGTAATCACTATTAAATGTAACACAGGATTCTTTATCAGATTGTTTGTTCAACTTTAATCTATTGATAAAATATTTAAACACTTCAATTAATGTTTTAGTAATAAGATATTGAATTTTACCAGACGTTTCATCTTCTTTCCATACGTAACCATCCCAGAAATAATAAGTCTTTGGTGAACAAAATTTTATACGAGGTGGATTACAATAAATATGATTAATAATTAGAGAACAACCATAAATACCATCTTCAATAGATTGTTCATATTTATGCCAAGGTATCTCAAAGTTTATATTTCTAAAATCAATAGCATTCTGGTTATCACCATAACTTTCTATTTCAGAACCAATTACTCGAAGTATCTTTGATCCCTTTTCATCAGAACATCTAGAACTATAACATCCAGCTATATATTCTTTCTTTTGATTTTTGAATACAAAAAATCCCAATGAATCATGTGTACAATTACTAGTAAAACAATATTCTTCTCTATCATTGTAATTGTATTGTAGAAATCCATTTTGATCTGTTCTAGTATAAAAAGCTGTTGGGTGACATTTATCTATTACCAAGTTTGTTATCATTTCTTTTTCTTCTTCTGATATTTCCAAGAATTTGTCATTTTTGTTTTGTTTATATTTCAACACTGTGTTTTCCATATCATCTTGTTCGTGAACTTTGATCATTTTTTTATCACAAGGGAAAAATGTCAAAAAATGTTCCAATTCAGGATAATCTTTTTGTACTACTCTTTTTGATGAATATTCAGAGATAACCAATGGTTTATCTTCTCCTCTTTTTATATGTCCAATAAATCTAAAGTTTTGCCCATTCTTATAAGGATTAAGATCTATTAATTCTGAATAATCAGGATGGTATCTTGCTATATTGTCACGGACATAAATAGCGAAAAATTTAGCATAAGTAGTTCCCTCAAAAACAAGAGTTGGGTGAAGTGTTGATACAATAATATGAAATGAAAACTTGTTATTACGATGACATTCTGATATAAATATATCATCTTCTTCTATTGGATGTTCTACGTGTTCACCAAAATCCATTATAGTTTCTTTTACAGCATAAATAAAATGATCAATGTCAATTTGATATTCTCTACCTTTCCAGTCAATATCTAGATAAGGTTTTACTTGGGCAATAGATGGTATATATTCATTGTATATTTTATTCTTTTGCTCCAAGTTGTCAAATATATCTATTAGTTCTTGCCACGTAAAAACATAACCTCTAGATTCATAATCAGTGAAACAAGCCTTGTCTAGAAAATCAAATTTCTTTTCTTCAAATTCTTTTTTGTTTATACAATTTTTTTTAAGTTTTTTTCTCGCATCAGAATCTGCTTTTAATCTATCTTCCATGATTCTTTTTTGTTTTTTAATCTCATAATGTTCGTCATCAATTTCTCTTAAATAATCAACATTTCTTTTACGTTCGACCATATATTATATAAACAAATAAATATTTAATTTACAAAAATGAAGCATGTATATGAACAAGAATATAAAAATCCTCTTTTCGTTGAAAACGTAAAAAAGAATTACATATACTTGCATAAATCATATATGAAAATTTGGTTGGATAAAGTTCAAGCAAAAGAAAACAATCAAATACCTGATTTTGTACTAGAGGTAGTCAAAAAGGAAATAATAAGTAACCGTATAAAAGATATTAAATATAGTGTAATAAGAAAAATATTAAAACAAAATAAACTAAGCAAATATTATGATTACATATATGGTATCATATATCTATTAACGGGAATAAGATTTGTCATACCAGATAGTGTAGAAAATGATATCATAGAAATGTTTGAAATATATTATGAATATTTTTGTACATTAAAAAACAAGGATCGTAAAAACATAAGTTATCCATATTTGTTACATAAATTCTTTATAATATTAGATATGAAAGAATATACCACATTTTTTCCATTGTTACAAAACAAAAAGAAATTAATAGAACAAGAAATATTATTTGAAAATGTTTGTAAACATGTTGGATGGGAGTTTGTTTCTTCTATATAATTTTTTTATTTATATTTATTAAATGGTTATATTTGCTGTTATATTTATATTCATATTTATAACACTACTTTATAGGATAGAAGATAACCGCAGAGAATTACAACTTCAAAAAGATACTATTATAAGAGAAGGTACAGTAAAATTTACACCAGAGGATTTAGAAAACTTTTACCCTGAATATTATTCTGTTATTAGACCATCAAATGATAGACTAGTTATATACCAAAAATCAAGATATGAAAGGAATCCATGCACGGATACATTAATAGGTACAGATAAATGTGAAGATGTTGTTGTTAATGATGTTGGTTATAATCTTATAAAATGTGGTGCTTCATCTAAACAAGACCCTAAAAATCCAACGACTTGTATATACGACCTAGGTACTAACCCACCTGTTATACAACAAGATTATAATTTATGTGAGATATTAAATGACCCAGTTACAAAAGATCTTGTTTATTATTATTCAAAAAATTGTTGAAATATCTTTAATCCATAATTCCCATTTTCTACTCTTAATATATTTTTGATTTGTTCTACATTATACTTTTCTGATAATTCACTTATTTTTCTTACTATCTTGTAAGAATCTAATTTTCTTATTTTTCTAAATAATAAATGTCTTGTTTGCAAATATTCTAATTTAAATTTGTCATCTGAAATATCTATATTATATACTAGATCTTTATGTATTGTTTTTACCATGTCTTGTAATGATCTGTAGCCTATTAATTTAATATCTTGGTCAGATAAAAAATATATTTCCATATTGAATATATCTTTGAAATATTCTTCTGGGTCAAAATTCTTGTACAACTTTACAAATCTTTGAAATAATAACCATTGGTCGTGATACATGAATTCAGATGGATTAATAATTCTGATTGGTATAAAATGATTGATTGTGTTTATAAATGTTTTGAATTTAATAGAATACTTGTTTTTATACATGTAATCTATTACATCTTTAAAGTTTCTTGATCCAGGTAATATATCTTTTACATTGTCAAAGTTTAAATGACATGAATCAAGATATAAATACCCACAACTCATTTCTCTACAGTTTTCAAACACTATTCTTTTTTTCTCATTGTAAAATATATTTTCATAATTTATATTATTTCTATATATCAACATTTGATCATTGTCAGGATTTTCTTTATAGTAGTACAAGAAATTTTTATACATTTGTTCATCTAATGTATTGAAATAATTAAAGAATTCTTGTTTCATTATTTAACTAATGATAAATAATTTATTTTTATCTCAAACACGTATTTCTAAAATTTTTAGAATTAATCATTTTACACCAATCTATTTTTTCAATATGTTTTTCAAGGAAACCTACGGTTTCCTATGGATTTCCAAAGGAAATCCTAAATGATTCTGACATACTTATAGCTACTAATTTTTTCAATATATAATTTATCAAAATTTTCTTTAATAAATTTTTCTGAATTAATAGTTATTATATTTGATATTGTTTCATTCATCAATATTTATTAACATATTCATTTAAATAAAAATCATAATCTTTCAAATAAGAATAGTTTTTATCAATAAATGATTTAGAAAGTTTTTTGTATATAGCAATACATTTCCAATCTAGTCTTTCACTGTATTTTTCAATAAATGATTCTGACAAATTTTGTTTCCATGAAATATAATACCAATCTAGTTTGTCACTGTGTTTTTCAATAAATTGTTCTGATAATTCTTGATTTCTTGAAATCATTTCGAAATGTAATTCATCTTTATATTTTTCAATAAATGGTTCTGACAACTTTTGATCACTTGATACCCAATATAAATCTAATTTTTCAATATGTTTTTCAATGAATTGTTCTGACAACTCTTGACATTGACTAACAAGTTCCCAATGTAGATTTTGACTATACTTTTCAATAAATGATTCTGACAACTTTTGGTATTGACTAATAAATCCCCAATCTAGTTTGTAACTGTATTTTTCAATAAATTTTTCTGACAACTTTTGGTGTTGACTAATCAATTTCCAATGTATATTTTGACGATATTTTTCAATAAATGATTCTGACAATTTTTGGTGTTTACAAATATCATTCCATTCTAATTTTTCAATGTGTTTTTCTATAAATGATTCTGACAACTCTTGGTGTTTACAAATATATTTCCAATCTATATAATCACTATGTCTTTCTATAAATGATTCTGACAAATTTTGGTATTGACCAATATAATACCAATCTATGTTGTTACTATGTTTTTCAATGAATTGTTCTGACAACGATTGATATCGACTAATATTTACCCATCTTAATTTGCCACTGTATTTTTCAATGAATGATTCATCAAATTTAATAAACCTACATAATAATTTATAAATATTATAATTATCATAGATATATAATTTATGATAATTCAATAACTTTGTTATATCTTTTTGATTTGTTAATTGAAATAATTCCTCGATAATTTCATTATTAAAATACTCACCAATATCTTTGAATTTTAATTCTTCATTATTTATAATTTTTTCATTATCAAAATCATAATCAAGATTAAAATATTTTTTATACTCTCTGATTGAATATGGTGTAGTGTTTTTTAAAGCATATTCAAAAAGTTGTTTATGTATAAATAAAATATCTTTGTTTCTATCTATAAAATCTTCAGAAAATACTAATCTTACATCATGAATTTTCTGAAGATTTAATTGTTTTTTATATTTATCTATAAATTCTTCTATTTCATATGAAATATTCACTGGGATATGTTTTTTAAGTTTTTCATTATATTTAAATTCTAAAATACAGTCATCATTTAATTTGTCAATGTATTTTTCAAAGAATGGTTCTGACAACTTTTTTTTAAAACTAATATATTTCCAATATACTTTATCACTATGTTTTTCAATAAATGGTTCTGACAACACTTGACCATAACTAATACAATACCAATCTAGTTTGTCACTGTATTTTTCAATAAATGGTTCTGACAACTTTTGACACTTACTAATCCAAAACCAATGTACTTTGTTACTGTGTTTTTCAATAAATGATTCTGACAACTTTTGACACTTACTAATATATTCCCAAATTACTTTGTCAATGTTTTTTTCAATAAATGATTCTGACAACTTTTGACGCATACTTATAGATACCCAATCTACGTTGTCACTATTTTTTTCAATAAATGGTTCAGACAACTTTTGATAATAACTAATATCATACCAATATACCTTGTAACTTAATTTTTCAATAAATGGTTCTGACAACACTTGACATCTACTAATGATGTCCCAATCTAATTTATCTTTGTGTTTTTCAATAAATGGTTCTGACAACTTTTGTTTTTCACTAATTAATACCCAATCTATGTATTCACTGTGTTTTTCAATTAATGATTCTGATAACTTTTGACATTTAATAATAATATCCCAATGTGTTTTGTGACTATATTTTTCTATAAATTGTTCTGACAACTTTTTATAACTATATACACTAATTATACTTATATTGTTAATGTGTTTTTCAATAAATGATTCACTTATATTTTCGTAATTACGTCCCCAATGTTCTAGAGTATTTATATGTTGTTTTATATATTTTTCCGTAAAAGTACAACTTCTTGATACTTTAGCTAATTCCTTATTATTCATTAATAATTTATTAATTCATTTTTTTAATTTGTTTTGATTATAAACAGAAATAATATTATTAATAAGATTTGCTAAATTCTTAAAATAATCATTGTTACATCCCAGTGTTGTCATGTAAGATGTACCTAAACGTAAACCTCCTGGTTTCACTGCAGACTTGTCTCCTATCACAGAATTTTTGTTTGTAATAATATCATTTCGTTCTAATAAATTTTGAATCTCATTACCATCTACATTTTTATCTCTCAAGTCTATTAATACAGTATGATTATCTGTACCATTGGTAATTAATTTGTATCCTAATCTAATTAATTCATCAGCAAACACTTTTGCATTTGAAATAACTTGTTTACAATAATTTCTAAATTCATCTGTATTTGCTTCCTTTAATGTCGTGCATACAGCCGCAATGTTGTTGTTATGAGGACCTCCTTGTAAAGATGGAAATACAGAAAAATCAATCTTTTGTGAAAGTGATTTCTTACAAAATATCATGGCTGATCTTGGTCCTCTTAATGTCTTGTGTGTTGTAGTTGTAACAATGTCAGCATAATCGAATGGATTATTCAAAAGTCCTGAAGCAATTAATCCACTACAGTGAGACATGTCACACATCATATAAGCACCTACTGAATCACATATTTCTCTAAATTGTTTGTAATCATAATCTCTTGGATAAGAACTTGCTCCACAAATAATCAATTTAGGTTTGAATAATAATGCATTTTCTTTTAATTTGTTATAATCTATCAAATGTGTTTGAGGATCAATTGAATAAGACATGGATTCAAAATAAATTGATGTAGCACTTATTTTCTTTTTAAGTGTTGAAAACCCATGTGTCAAGTGACCACCTGATGGCAAGTCCATTCCCATAATTCTATCATGTGGATTCAACAAGGCGTTATATACAGCAAAATTTGCTGGTGACCCAGAATAAGGTTGTACATTTACATGCCATTCTGAATCTTTCAATTTATATAATTCAAGTGCTCTATTGATTGTTAATTGTTCAATCTTGTCTATAAACTCATTACCAGCGTAATATCTTTTTCCAATATTTCCTTCTGAATACTTGTTAGTAAGACATGAACCTAATGCTTCCATGACAGATTCACTAGTGTAATTTTCTGAAGCAATCAAATTAATCTGTCTATTCTGTCTAAAATTTTCACTAGAAATAAGATCATAAAGTTCAATGTCTGTGTTTTTTAAATGTTTCATTAATTAAAAACAATTTATTTATTTTTATGACATTTCAGCCTTTATCGTTTCGTGTGGTAAGTAACCATATAGTTTAAATAAATCAATGTTTATATCATTCCAATCAAGATCTTTGACACTGTCACTTATATACAACACAGGTGAAGGTCTATAACTTCTTTTTAACTGTTCTTCTACTTGGGTGAAATGGTTATTGTAAATATGAGTGTCTCCAGTGCTTATGGTTATTGTACCTGGACTCAAATTGTGTCTCTTGCATAAAATAAAAGTAAATAAAGAATAACTAGCAATATTCCAAGGAAAACCTAAAAATGTATCTACACTTCTCTGATACATGTGACAAGATAATTTTGAGTCTTGTATATAAAATTGAACTTGGTTATGACATGGAGGTAATACCATTTCAGACAACTTTTCAGAGTTCCATAAATTCCACATTATTCTACGAGAATCAGGATCATTTTGAATCAAGTCTTCAATGTATTTTAATTGGTCAAACCCATTAAAATTTCTTATTTGTTGTCCATAACCTTGAACTAGTACATCTTCTTGATAATGATGTTTACCTGATAAATCTAAAAATTCTCTACTCGTATTGTAGTCCCAAATAAAACATTTCTTTTCTCTAAGATTCTTTACATTTGTGTCACCTCTTAAAAACCATAATAATTCTTCAAACACTAGTCTAAAAGATACAAATTTAGTTGTAAGTAAAGGTAATCGATAGTCTGAAATATCAAATGAAATTTGTTTAGCAAAACAACTCTTTGTACCCGTACCTGTTCTATCTGTTTTTTGTTTACCGTTTTTATAAATATCATCTAATAAACTCAAGTAATTCATGTCATTGTTTTGTTTTGAAGAAGTTGTATAAAGAACATGATCAAAAGCATTGTATTGTTTATAGTACTTGATATCTAAATTCTTTTTGGGAAACTCGAAATAAGAATCAAATTCATATTTTATATTTTTCATAATATTCACGTGATAATAATCAATTTCTTTTTCGAATAAAGAATATATTTCAGATCCACCAATAACAAATACTTGATCTAGTGAAATATTTGATAATCGTAAATAGTCAATTATCTTTGATTTGTTGTTTACATAATATACATTTCCATAGTTTTGATATTCATTTCTTGAAATAATAAAATGAGTCTTTCTATCTTTTAATGGTTTTGAACCCATTGATTCAAAAGTCTTTCTACCCATGATAATATATTTGTTTTTGGTCTTTTCTTTAAAAAAATCCATATCTTCCTTACATTTCCAAGGTAATTGATTATTGATACCAATACCTAATTTACCATTCTTTAGACGACAAAGAGCAACTATTGCATTCATCTTGTTTCACTTTGTTCATAAATTTTTTTTATTTGTAATTGTTAAATGAAATATTTTTCAGAAGAAAATATTCAACTTGTTTTAGGTTACGTAAAAAAGAATCTAAAAGAATATAATATTGTCATGACATCAGAAGAAATTGAAAGTTTACTTACAGTTGAACACGAACTACATAGAACATTTGCTAAATACAATAGAAATATATATAGTGAAGACTACAAGTCAATGACTATTGAAACAATTGAAAATATAACAAACAAGATTATACAAGATGAAATTATGAAAGTAAAATATAGAAGAAGAAAATTAAAATCAAGAAAATATAGAAAAGACAATTTCCAAATAATAACAACAAGAGGAAATGAATTAACTCGAGAATTTTAGTAAAAAATTTATTAGATAGCGGCTCTTGCTACATAAACATTATCTGGTCTATAAATAGCTAGACCCTTTGATGGATCATATGCACGGGTGTTGTACTTGAAATTCCAGTTACCATTTCTACCGGCATAATCTAGGATATTTGTTCCTTCCAACTTTTTTCTTTGACGATATGGTTCCAAGTGAGCTGGGAAAGCAGCTTGGTTTTTAGGTCCAGTTGTGTCAAAAGTCATTGGTCCAGTCTTGTAAGCATTCAGAGAACCACTGTTTGCAGTTGCTTGATACCCTTCGATTAATGGACTTTGCATGGAACAACCTCCAGAGGACTTTTCACCTGTCATAAATGTGTACAAAACCATAATTACTAGAATACCTATGAGAAATTTATACTGTGGTTCCATTAGTTATTTATTATAAAAAAAATTAATTTTATATTTACGAAACAAATGTCAATCTATAAAAATATTATTGATTACGAAGAAAAATGCAAAGGTATGATTCTAAAATTTAGTATCTACTTACCTCATTTTGTAAACATAAAAAGTTTGATAGTTCAGCTTGTAAAAGATAAAAGTATAGATAATACATTTAAAGAGATACAAGATACTTATAATTTTATTTCATTAATGGATAAAAATACAATTAACCACATTACAAAATATTGTATGCATTTTAACAATTACTATATTGACATTGAACAAGTTTATTTTATAGACAAGATTCTTGTTATTATTAATGACAGTCATTGTGGTTTTTGGGGTATAAAAAGATTGTGTTTTAATTACAAACTAAAAGGGAAAAATATTATATTGTGTCCTGAATCTGAATTTTATAAACTAGATCCAAGAAATTTTTACAAGAGAGTGATTATACTTACTACAACTAGTTTTATGATTAATTCTGTATCTGAATGGAATTTTGAATCTATGAATTTCAATATATCTTTTTTAGAAAAACCATTTCATAAAAATTTAAAAATGAATAGGAAAAGGATAAAAAATAACATTAAAGTTAAATTATCAGAAGAATACTTTAAAAATGATATAACATTGACTAAACAAAAATTTGACTACAATAACGAAAATTGTATATTATGTTTTGATGAATTAAAATCACCAATTACATATAGTTGTTGTGGGAAACATATTTGTTCAGGATGTTATTCTAGATTACAAGATTTTAATAATTGTATACATTGTAGAAATAATAATTATGAAATGTTATTATCTGAAAATTTATTTACTATAGATTATGATATTTCAAGTTTTATAAAAAAGAATCTTGTTGTCATGGTTGAACAGTTTATAAATAAAGAAACAGTGAAAAAGTATTTCGACAAGATACAAGATGAATTTAAAACATGTATCAATAACTTTTCATTAAAAGAAGATTCAGAATATATAAATATTATAGACTTGAGAGAAAAGTATTTCAAAAAGTATCACGACACAAATTTCATATTCTTTTTGACTAGAAAAGAGATTAATGAAAATATATTTATATGTTCTGATTTTATAAGAGACTCTAATGTCTTGATTTTCCATTATTAATAAATATTTTATAAATGATCAATGGACGATTTTTTAAATAATATTGTTGACACTTATAAATTACAAAGTACAAAGTATCATGTTGTATTTAATAAAATGACAGTGTCTAATATATTAACTTATGAAAATAGTGAAATCATATTTGATGGTTTAATTGTAATGAACCAATGTAATACATTTGGTAAAACAAATTTATTGAGATGTATACGTTATGTCACTGGAAAAGACAATGACAAATTAATACTTAAAAAGGGTTGTTCATCTGGATTCATAAAAATGGATTATCAAATAAACGACTCTTTATTTTCAATAACTAAAAAAATTGAAAATAACAAAGTAACTACATTGACTGTAAATTCATATGGTGTAAAGGTAAAAAATCACATATTTAATGACATTGATTATTCAATATGTGAAAATATAAATAAGAATATTATTCATGTATCTAGTTCAACGTTTAAAAAAGTATTACTAAAATTAAACAATACAAGTTATATAGATACTATTATAAGATTATTCGAAAAGGAAAAGGAAATAATGAAAAAATCAAAAATAGACACGGATAACCAAGAGTTGTGTAAACAATATTTAAAGAATCTTAAAAAGACGTTGAAGAATATTCAACTTTATAAATCTTTAGATAATAACTCGGAAGAAATATCAGAAGAAGAACAAGATTCAAGGATAAAACAATTTGCAAAATATTATATTAGTAGAGATTTTGAGAAAATGTATGAAAAGAAATTCCACAACTTGTTTAAAAAACATTTTATACAAAAACCAATAGATTATAATTTTTTAGAGATACAAGAAAAGGATATAATAACAAAGATTAATAATACTTCAAAAATGATTCTCAATGATAAACCTGTAGATAGAAAATTTGAATATCTTTCTTTTAAACAAATAGAAGAATATATACAAATACTATTACAAGAAAAACAAGATATTTATAATAATCTTGTATTAAAATTAAATACAGACTTGGAGAAATTTTGTATACATTTGGATCCAAATGGTCAAATTATATTTAATAATCACTTGTTGAAATACTGTAGTAATTATGAACAAAATGTGTGTTTGATGATACTAAAAAATGTTATTGCAAAACATTGTAGCATGACTTATAATTTATTTTTCATAGATGAATGTTTTGAAGTATTTGATTCAAATAAAAATGAAATCATAAAAGAAATCATAAAAGAAATAATGAATAACAAGTCATGTATTATTGTTACTAGTCATAAATTCGACAAAAATTATTTTTTATAAAAAAATTAAATGAGTGCACTAATTTGGATATTTATTTTTATAGTTATTGTATTTGTTATATATGTAATGACTCAGAGAAATATCTCTACTCCAGTGACAAGTAGTCCTGCTCCTGTTGTTACTCAAGAAACATTGGAACAAAAATGTACAAAGACTCCTGAAGCTATTGGTACTGACCAATGTTTGGAATATTGGACATTAAATAAACCAATAGAAATGAAATCAAGTATAAGAAATTATTGTTCTTTACCACAAAATAGAAACAAAGAATTATGTAAACAATTCTGTATTGACAATGAAATTGATGACTTGTGTACATTTAAACATTTAAAGAATGATAGAGATAGATATTTAGCTGTACCACGTAGTGATCCAAATGCAGAACTTTTTATCCAATGGTCTAAATCTAATGAAGATGGTCAAAAATGGAATTTCTTTAATGGGTACTTGTATTCAAAACTTGGGAAATTTATATCAAAAAAAAGTGATAATTACGTAAATTTTTCAGAAGACCCTGAAAAAGTTATAAAATTTACATATGATCCTGAAAAGAAAACGTTTTCATTTGATGGAAAAGTATTAAGTACTAAATTTGATAATGGTGTTTATGGTCAACATATAGTTTCATTTGAAGACACTGGTGAATACAACGCTGTTCAAAGATGGACTATGGTATAGTAAAATTATTTTTTATAAATAATGATAAATGAGTGCACTTATTTGGATATTTATTTTTATAGTTATTGTATTTGCTATATATGTAATGACTCAGAAAAATACCGCTACTCCAGTGACTAGTAGTCCTGTACCTGCTGTTACTCAAGAAACATTGGAACAAAAATGTACAAAGACTCCTGAAGCTATTGGTACTGATCAATGTTTGGAACATTGGACATCAAATAAACCAACAGAAATGAAATCAAGTATAAGAAATTATTGTTCTTTACCACAAAATAGAAACAAGGCGCTATGCAAACAATTCTGTATTGACAACAATATTGATGACTTGTGTACATTTAAAGAATTAAAGAATGATAGAAATAAGTATCTAGGTGTACCAGGTGGTGATCCAAATGCAACAAGATTTGTTCAATGGAGTAGATCAAATAATGATGATCAGAAATGGAATTTCTTTAATGGATATTTATATTCAAAGATTGGGAAATTTATATCAAAAACTGATGACGATAGAAATTTAAGTTTTACAGAAGATCCTGAAAAAGTTATAAAATTTACATATGACCCAGAAAAGAAGACGTTTTCATATAATGGAATGATATTATCTTCTGAGTATGATAATGCTAATGATGGTACAAAATTACAAAGATTCAAAGATACTGGTGAGTACACTGCTGTCCAAAGATGGACTATGGTTTAGTAAATTAATTTTTATTTATATTAGTAATAATAATTACAATGGAAGATTTTTTATTGTATTCATTACTTTTTATAACAATTATTTTTGTTATAGGTGTAATTATATCTTCAAATTTAAATAGTGGTAACTCAGGTTCAAGTATTAACACTGGAAATTCAGGTTCAAATGGGGACACTACAGAAAATAATAACTCAGGTTCAAGTGGTTCAAGTGGTTCAAGTGGTTCAAGTGGTTCAAGTGGTTCAAGTGGTAACTCAGGTTCAAGTGGTAACTCAGGTTCAAGTGGTAACTCAGGTTCAAGTGGTAACACAGGTTCAAGTGGTTCAAGTGGTAACTCGGGTTCAAGTGGTAACTCGGGTTCAAGTGGTAACACAGGTTCAAGTGGTAACACAGGTTCAAGTGGTAACTCGGGTTCAAGTACACCACCTCAAACACCAGAACCTCCTTTGGTTATAAAAAATGACAATAAAGAAAAAGAAAAAGAACAAGAAAAAGAAAAATATGACCAAGAAGGCAACGAAAGAAAAGGTATATACACACCAGCTAGAATTCAAGAATTATCAAATAGTTGTAATAGATCAGATAAAATGGAAAATGATGAATGTATTAGATTTTGGTTACATAAAAAACCACTAGTTATGAAAGATCAAATGAGGAATTATTGTTCTCATCCAAATAGACGTAGTTATCATCAATGTATTCAGTTTTGTAAAGAATATCCTGATGACGATTTATGTAAATATAGATATATATATAGTAATGATAAGAAAAAAGTTCTTACAAATACATATTTTGATGAAAAAGATAAAGTATTGTCACCTTATCAATTATGGAATCAAGTTAATGGATTTCTTTGTAATGCAGCAGGTCATTGTTTATTTTATGATAACCAAAATGATTATGCATGGAATGTAAATATATTTAAAAAATATGATTCTAACAGACATAATAATTATAAATATGACAACGGTACTATATATCATCTTAAGAACAATACCCTTTTTCAGACTTTTTCAAATGTTGTATTTGGTACAGATTACTACCGGAGAAGTTATGGAAAATCAGGTAACATGGAAGATTACAAGGAAATCAATGAATGTATAGACAATTTTTACACTAATTTTGATACTTATTGTTATAAGAAATTAGGTACTTCTAATCTGAATACAGAAGAATTTAGGAACATTTCAAGAAGTTATATAGACAATGTTTTTAATATGTATGGAGAAGTTATTATAAAACCCATGGTACCCCTGTATAATTATATTACAGGAACTAGTAGTATAGATGAATATTCTATATCTGTTGATAAGGAAATGTTGAATTTCGACTCTTTCTCAAATGATTATTCGAATATATATAGAAAAATATGGGTAAGTTATAAAGGAAAACCAAGTGATAAGAATAGGATATTAGGTATAAGTGAAAACATAGGTAGAGGTAAATCTGAATCAGGTCAATACGTATCAGATGTGTTTCATGATTTGGAATCAAATGATAATACTTATTTATTCAAACAAATACATAATAACAAACATGGTAGGATATTATGCAACAAAAATGACAATTGTTTAATATATAATAATGAAATTAGAAAATATACAACAACCCATTACAGAGATTTGGATCATTATCTTTCTTTTGATAAATTTTCCCCTGTGTATATAGATGATCAAAATAGATTGAAAAGAAATAATCTATATGTAATGCTTGGAGGAGAAACTGTTTATTTAAATTTTGGTGACAGATCAAGTAATACTAATTTTTAATCTTATTGAGCATTTTATGCATTCTTGACCAATAAATTCTTTTTTACACGTAGGACATTTCTTATCCATTTGTTTTATATGATCAAAACAAAAATTTTTTTCAATTCTTTTGTTCAGACATCCTTGAATAACACATTGTTTCATTAATTAAACTAATTTTTTAATTATTATTAAATAAAAATGACCAATGGATTCTATGTTATAAAGAGAAGTGGTGAAAAAGAACAAATTGACTTTAGTAAATTAACAAAAAGAGTAAAGTCACAATCTATTGGTTTGGATATTTCCAATGAAGAAGTTGAAAAAATTACACAACAATGTATTAAAAATTTTTACAATGGTATAAAGACTTCAGAAATTGATGAATTTCTATCTAGTGAAATTGCTAGTTTCTGTACTGAAAATACAGAAATGTCTTTTTTAGCTTCTAGAATTTGTATATCTAATCTACATAAAAAAACTATATCAAAGTTTTCTGAATTTGTTTATTTTAATAATGATATTTTTTCAGAAAAATTTATTAAATTTGTTTCAGAATATTCAAATGAAATAGATTCAATGATTGATGACACTAGAGATTACAAGATTAATTACTTTGGTTTCAAAACATTGGAAAAGAGATTTTTGTTACCAAACGAGAGACCTCAATACATGTTTATGAGAACATCTATTCAAGTATTTTTTAATATTAATGACATTAAAAGACATTATGATTTGTCTAGTAACTTGTATTTTACACATGCGTCACCGACATTGTTTAACTCTGGGTTTAATTATAATCAATTAAGTTCTTGTTTCTTGGGTGTCATGAATGAAGATTCTATCAATGGTATCTACAAGACACTTTCTGATTGTGCAAAGATTTCAAAGTACAGTGGTGGAATTGGTCTTAATGTAACAAAGATTAGATCAAAAGGTAGTCATATACAAAAGACAAATGGAAAGAGTGACGGTATTGTACCCATGTTAAAAGTGTTTGATACAACAAGCAGTTATGTCAACCAAGGAGGTAAAAGACCTGGATCATTTGCCATGTACATGGAAACTTGGCATTCTGAAATACAAGAATTTCTAACACTTCGTAGAAATACCGGAGAAGAAAACAATAGAGCTAGAAATCTATTTTATGCATTGTGGGTAAACGACTTGTTTATGAAGAGAGTTGAATCTGGAGAAAAATGGTCTTTATTTAATCCTCAAAAAGTACCAAAGTTGTTGGAGACTTATGGTGAAGAGTTTGAAAAATTATATTTAGAATATGAATCTCAGGGTCTTTATGATAAACAAGTGAATGCTATTGATATTTTTTATACTATAATGGATTCCCAAATTGAACTAGGTATGCCTTATATGCTTTACAAGGATCGTATCAATGAAAATAGTATGCAAAAGAATATTGGTATCATCAATAGCAGTAACTTGTGTTGTGAAATTGTTCAACACACTAGCCCTGATGAATGGGCTGTTTGTAATCTCAGTAACATTTGTCTAAATAGATTTATTAAAGAAAAGTCTTTTGATTTTGAATCTTTTGGGTCTGTTGTGGAATTTTGTGTGAGATGTTTGGATAATGTCATTGATGAAAACTATTATCCTATTCCAGAAACAAAGGTTTCCAATCTGAAACACCGACCGATTGGTCTGGGTGTTCAAGGCTTGGCTGACTTGTTTTTTGAATTGGAATTGCCATTTGATAGCCAAGAAGCTAGAGATTTGAATAGAGATATTTTTGAATGTATGTATTATCATGCATTAAAGTCTTCTAACAACATTTCAAAGAAAAAGGGATCTTATTCTACTTTTAATGGAAGCCCTGCTAGTCAAGGTATCCTACATTTTGATCACTATAATGTTCAACCAAAGAACTACGATTGGGAATCTTTACGTGAAGAAATCAAACAAACTGGTTTGAGAAATAGTCTTTTAGTGGCATTGATGCCTACTGCAAGTACGTCTCAGATTATGGGTAACAATGAAGCATTTGAACCTATTACTAGTAATATCTATACTAGGACAACTAATAACGGTAGATTCCAAATTGTCAACAAGTACTTGGTTAAGAAATTAAAAGACCTTGGTATTTGGAACAATAGTGTAAAAGCAAATATTATTAATAATAATGGAAGTGTAAGAGGTCTCAATATTTCTGAGGACCTCAAGTCACTATTCAAAACAAGTTGGGAGATATCTCAAAAGGTTGTCATTGACATGGCAGCAGATAGATCTCCATATGTCGATCAGTCTCAAAGTATGAATATCTTTATCTCTGATCCAGTTTATAACAAACTTTATTCCATGCACATGTATGGATGGAAACAAGGTTTAAAGACTGGGATGTACTACCTCAGATCTAGAGCTGCTGTTCAAGCAGTAAAGTATACTACAGAATTTATCGAGGAAAAACAAGTGGAATGTACTGATGACATTTGTTATAGTTGTCAATAAAGTATTTATTCTTCTTCAAATATTTGAGTATCTATAGAGGACATTGAATCTATAGTAAATATACTAGGTGGTCTCTTGAATGTTTCTTGTGTTTGTATATTCATTATAGATTCTGCTTTAAACTTTGGTTTCTTACATTTTATCTCGTTTTTTATCTGATTTTCTATTTCAGAAAAAATCATTGGTTTAATAAATTCTCTAAATTGTTTAAATGTATCGCTTTCATAAAGAATGTATTCAGTCATTTTTTCTATATATTTCAAATTGTCAATATTTTCTATCCTACATTCTATTCCTTTTGAATACAAGTATTTCATTAGTTCAATGTATTCGTCTTCAGAGAAAAAAGATTGTTTCATTACTTTACTTTAAAGAATCTTAGATTTACATTTTTCATATAAATAGGATTACCTGTTTGTATATTTCTGAAATAAAGTTTAAATGAATAGACACCTCTTTTCAATTGAATAACTTCTCTAAAATGTTTTTCTACTTCTAATAAAGCACTCAAATTGTCATCTTGGAGAAAATGAACTCTAAACCATTCATTCATGTCTATATAAATTTCATATCTTCTATTACCACTGAATATGACATAACTTCCTTCTAGGATATAAGTATCAGATTCTACAAGTCCAACATTTAAAGTTGTTTTTAGTACAGGTACCAGGTCATCTTGAGTAAATGTTTGTATTTCATCTTGTTTTCTAGAGAAATTTGTTTCAACTTCAGTTACTTGATGTTCTTTTATGTAAAATATACAAAAACCTCCACCGTAACCAGTTGTATTGTAAGACGTTCCTGTAGACACCTGAGCACCAGATCTAAATTTATATCCATTTCCACATTTTAAATTTGAATAACTAAAAATACTTGAAAACATTGTACTACTTCTAGGTCTACTTACAAATTGAAAATGGTCACCAGATAACCATTTGTTATAAGACCCATTAGGAGTAGCGTATTCATTGTAATTTGCTACTATACCTTCAGAAGTATTTGGGTTATCAAAAGTGTTCATGGTAATGTAAAAGATTTCAGCATCTTTTAACAATGTTGTTTCAGTTGATGAAAAACTAAAGGCATCTGTGTCAGTGTTCCAATTTTGGTCGTATTGGATATATTGACCATTTGTAATTGGTATAGAATTATTAAAGAGTGACCTGTATATAAATTTTGTTGTATCAGGTAATTTAATACATATCATTTGTGAAATAGAATTAATACTAATACCTGAGTTACCATAGACTGTTTGTACCTTGCAGCATATTCTATCATTTTGATTGAGTCTACGTATCACAAAATTATTTGAAGAATTTTGTATATTAGTGTCATTATCTAAAAACATATAACTGTATTGACCGTAGTAAAAGTCGTTTATAAAATATGTATGTCTTATACAATCGTATGCACTTGAAGTCTTGTAACCAGTTAAATTAGTAAAGAATAAATAAGTACCAGATTGATTAACTCTAATTTCATTATTTGAATTGATTCTAGTAAATGCAGTGGAACTTGTTTGTTCTTGATTCCATGTTACATCTGAAAAAGAAGTACTTAGGGTATTAGAAAGTGTTGAATAAAATGAAGCCATTTCTTGACCTTGGAATCTCAAACTTTTAAATGAAACACTATAAGGATCTACTGACAATACATTACTTCCTTTGATTCTCTGAATAGTCAATTGGATATAGTCATTTTTGACCAAATCTTGTACACAACAAAGTGAAGCATTTACAGCATCTCTTCTACAAAGTACCCTAGTTTCAGCACCTGGTATATTTGTTCCATTTTTCTTTATTCTTAAAGTAACAACATTGAAAGCATTATTAGAAGTTTTTGTAAACACGTTTATATTAAACATTAACATGTATCTACCGGTTGAGATACAATAAATAGAATGAAATGTTGTACGATCAACTACAAAACTCACAGAGTAATCTTCCATTAAATTAAATGCAATAGGTACTTCTGATCCTGTGATATCCGGGAATTCTGATCCATAATAATTACATGTCAATGGATCAGGTAAAACAGGTTCAGAAGGTCCTGGTGTACCAGAATTTGTTTTCCATGCTACACCAAGAGGACTAGTTGAATCTGCTGTAAGTACTTGATTATTACTTCCTACTGCAAGTCTTTGAACTGAGTTTGTACCATAGATACCAATATCACCTTTTGTTGTGTGAGGAAAAATAGGTTGAAAGACACCAGATGGGTATTTTATATTTAGTTGATTTGATATATTAATTAATGAAATTTCTGTAGAAAGTAAATCAACATTTGTATTTTGACTTAGGACAACTGGAGAAACAATTTTTATACCAGATCCAGAAACAGTTGTATTTGACCTAATTTCATTAAGATAAATTGGTTTCTCTAGGAATAATTCATTTTGGTAAATATTTGATTGGTCAAAATTATCTTGTTCCATTTTACTTTGATTTAAAAAATTGTTTTAATTATTGATACTAATGAATAAAAGAGTTGAAGAAATATTAAAAATGGAAATGCCTGAGCAAAAATCAAAAGAATGGTTTGAAATGAGAAAGAATAGGATTACAAGTAGTGTTGCTGCATGTTGTTTACCTAGAATCAAAGAGATTGTAGACCCTTGGTTAAATCTATATTACACCGACAAGTATATTGAATATGACATAAAAGAAACTTGCAACAAGTATAAATCATTTTATGATTTCTTTTCAGAAAAAACTGCTACAGAACGAAAGTTTTTTGGTAATTTGTATACAGCATGGGGGCAAAAATATGAAGATGTTGTGATTAAATATTATGAAAAGAAACAAGGTAAACGTGTTCATGAAATTGGTTTATTACCTATAGAAGGTTATGATTTTTTAGCAGCTAGTCCTGATGGTGTATGTGACGACGGTACGGTTATTGAAATAAAATGTCCAAAGACTAGACAAATTGATGGTATACCTACATTGGACTATTGGGTACAAGTTCAATTTCATTTACAAGCTACTAAATTAAAAACATGTCATTTTATTGAATCTGAAATAATAGAATATACAAATATAAGTTCTTGGGAAAATGACTTTGAAGAAAATGTTTCAGGGGCTTTGATTGAGATACAAAAGATACCAAATGATTTTGTAAACAAATATGTTTATTTTGATTGTGTTTCTGTTTCTGATTACAAACAAAATATTATTGATTACCTAAAACAACATGAAAACGATGAAGAGTTTAATATTATTCCATGTTTCTACAAGATAAAGAAATATTCAATGATTGCAATTGAACGTGATGACGTCTGGTTTAAAAATGCTCTTTATTGGTTAAAAAAGGCTCATGACAAAATCAAAGATTATAGAGAAAATCCAAAACACATAAATAGGGAATTGGATATATTTTAAATCGTTTCTATATTGTCGAAAGGATTTTTTTGTTTTAATCTAGACATTGTAATCATTTCTTGAGCAGCTTTTACATCTCCTGATTTGTACAAGTCCATTGCGTCGTAGTTTATATTATCCAGTAATTTTGATTTTGATTCCATGTTTGCAGGTAATTCACTCATTCTAGTGTACAAGTATACAATAATCAATAATGAAATAAATAAATAGATTTCCATTAATAAATAAATAAAAAATAAATTAATAATGAAACAGTTCTTGGACTCTATTGATATTCAAAAATTTGAAAGTTATGAACAATATCTTTCTGAAAACGCTATTTATGAAATATCTAAAACAAAAAAAAATATTCCTGAGCGTTTTATCGAAAAGTACATTGAAATCGTACATATCGATTCTATTTTTAAGAATGGAAAATACAGTGAATTATTTATTGAAAAATATTGGTATAAAATTTCCAATGAAATTATTTTTCAATATCAAGACTTGAGTATTAATTTCTTGAACAAATATTTAGATGATTTTACTAATTCAGATTGGAAGATTATTAGTAGATATCAAAAATTGACTTGTGATTTTATGAGATTACATTTTGACTTTTTAGACAAGGATCTTATTTCTAGATATCAATATTTAGATTGTGATTTTATTAACGATTTCAAGGATAGATTGAATATTGTCATTGTTTTATTGTACCAGAAGAATTCTAATTTTACTGGTGACAAAATTGCAAGTGCATTAGAAAAAGTAGTTGATTCAAACAACTTTGATAACATTTTATGGGACAACATTTCATCAACATCTGGATTGTCAGAACCATTTATGGAAAAATACAGTGATAAACTAAATTGGGATTTTATTAGTAAGTTTCAAAAGTTGTCAGGGTCATTTATTGAAAAACACATTGACAAATTAAACTGGGAACTTATTAGTCAATTTCAAAAGTTGTCAGAACCATTTATTGAGAAACACATATATAATTTTGATATACATTTGATCATTACTTATCAAACACTTTCAGAAAACTTGTTGATGAAATTTTATACACAAGATAATTCACTTGTATTACCAATTATTTTTTATAATAGTTTATCGTTTTCTTTTGTAAGACAATTTAGTAGCCATTTTGAATATTTGAATACTTGGCTAACTGGAGATGTTGAATGTTGGAATACTATTTCTTATATTGATCTTACAGATAAAAATATTGAATCATTCTGTGATAAATTAAATTTCAATGAAATGTTGAGACATGGTTTATTAAAGAGTCATTTATTCGAAAAATACATTGACTACTATGACACTAAAATTTTATCAAAGTACAATAATATAGACCAAGAATTTATAGAAAGAAATCATAAAAAATTTTACGATGAAGAATGTTGGGAAAATTTGGCTGCTAATTCTAAATTATCAACTAAATTTATCAAGGAATTTTTAATGTTTTTTTCAGATAAGGCTTGGGAAAATATCTTTAAATACCAAAACTTACAAAATCCTCATCAGTTTGTTATTGATGGTAATGAATGGGGTCTTATCTTTCGTTACCAAAAGTTGAGTAATGAATATATTGAAAAGTATTTTGATAAAATTCCCAATTTAAATGAAATGATTATTTATCAAGAATTGTCGGAAGAATTTATAAAGAACAACCACCAAAGATTGGAAATGACACATGTTATAGCTTTTCAAAAAATGTCAGAAGAATTTGCACGTTCTAGTTTATTGAGAAAATATTACAATGAATTCAATTGTAATTTTAGTATGATTGATAAAGAAAAGTATGGCGATTTGATTCAATGGGATACTATTTCATCTATTGATTTTGATGACCAACAATTTTGTGAAAATATTAATTGGTATATCCAATTAAAATATAATCAACATTTTTATCTAGAAAGATGTAAATTAGATTGGTATAGAATATGTAAAGAAATCAAATTGACTTTTAGGTTTATGGAATTACACAAGCATTTTATTTGTTTTGATACTTGTCTAAAATATCAAAATTTATCAAAAGAATTTATAGAAAAGTATTTTTTCATGTTTGATAGATTCGAAGTGTCTTATAGAGGTGTATTTACAGAAGATTTTATAAGAAAACATGAAGAAGATCTTGACATGGATATTATTTTATTAAGACAAACATTGTCAAAGGAATTTGTGAAATCAATGTCAAAACATTTTGATTATTTTAATAGTCAAAATCTTTACAATAGATTTCCAAAGGATTGTATCAATTTTAATACAATTAGACATATTGATCTTGATCAAGAATGGTACGACAGATTTCCGGAACAACTAAATGATTTTGTAGAAATTTAAATTTTTATACACCATTGAAGTAAAGATTGTGCTATTTTATCAGTTTTGTATTTTTTATACAATGGCAACATTCTTGACTTGAAACTATTAAATCTTTTTATCTGAAAGTCGTCTATTTTTTTATTTCTTCTTCCTAGGAAAAAGTTTATGTACCATTGAATGAATCCATAAGGATCTTCTTTTGTAATCCATCCTTTTGACTCCCATATCTTTAAACTTTGACCAGCTTTTTCTTTGTAGTAATTTTTTGATTTTTCACATTTTTCTGAATAAATTAAATCATTGTTTACAGATTTTAAATAATCTTTAATTGTTTTATTTGGACCATTTATTTTTCTTGACACAACTGAAGAATAAATTGGTCTAAAGTAAGTACCACCAAAGACACCAAGTTTAAAAATTTGTAAAGGTGTATAATCTGGTTTAAAATCAGGTCTGTCCTTAAAAATGACCATTTTACTATTTAAAAATAAAATTATAATTAATTATAGATGAGTATATCATTGAATAGATATAATTTTGGAATGTTACCAAAAGATTCTTCTTATACAATGATTATTATAGCACCAAGAAATAGTGGTAAAAGTACATTGATAAAACAATTACTTGATTCAGAAAAAAATAGATTTTATAATGGTCTCATTATATCTGGATCAGAAAAGAATAGTCCTTTTTTTAGTAATTTTATACCAAAGAAATTGATAAAATATGAATTCAAAGACAAGTACGTAGACAAGGTAGAAAAGGTGTATCAACTTAGTACAAAGATTGGTGAAAAGAAATATAGAAAAGAATCTGTTGTTGTTTTAGATGACGTGTCTAATCATTTAAAGAAAAAAGACAACAAGAGTGCAACTGATTTATTCACCAATGGAAGACATTATCAAGCATCCGTTATCGTGACTACTCAATATGCTACTTCTATACCACCTTGTTGGAGAGAAAATACAGACATTATATTAATAGGAAAATTAAGAGGTGAAAAGTCTATGAAATGTACACATGAAATGGTTTCTTCTGTGTTTCCAGATTACAAACAATTTAAATCTATATTGAAAAAATATACTAGGAATTACAAGTTTTTATTAGTAACATTAAATGTAAAACAAGATGAAGATTCATCTAGTGATATTTCAGATTTAGATGACAATGATTATATAAAAATGAATTGTTTCTATGTAAAATGTGATCCTACATTAAAAACTAAATTATTACCGGATGAATTTAGGACAAAAGAAGAAATATTTAAACATTATTCTAATATAGGAAAAGAAATTGTCAAAGATAGACAAAATAATCTATATATACGTAGAAATGATAATTCTTTAAAGCTTGTTCACAAAAACCGGATAAAATAAATTTTTTTGTTAACAAAATTAAAATATGCAAGGACTATATGTTTTGTGTGCTATCTTGGTTGTAATGGCTATGTATTATTACTACTTGTATCACCATTGTAAGAAAATGTACTTTCAAAAGCTATTGACAAATGAAGTTGAACAAGGTGAAGTCAAGCAAGTAGAAAAAACAACTGGTGGTGTTGGTGACATGATGCCAATGGTACAAACTGATGCAAGAGGTGGTATGCAACAAGCCATGATTGAAAGCTATGATGTAATGGCATAAATTTAATAAATATTTTTTTATAATCAATGTATAAATAATGGTAGGATCAAATGGTAAACTTAGAATGTACTTTCCTGAATGGGGAATTTATGCTAGAAAACATGAACTATCTGATATAGATTATGAAAAGATAGATACACTTATTTATTCTTTTATTGACGTAGACAGTCAAGGTAACTGGATCATGAGAGATACCTGGGCATCTATTGATAAACGTTTTATGGACCCAGGTACGTTTGTAGGAGAAGCTGACTCTTGGAACGGTCCACAACTTCCTTATTATGGTAATTTTAACCAACTTCGTAAGATTAAAGAAAAGTATCCTCATTTGACTATTGCTGTTGCAATTGGAGGATGGACTTTTAGCAAATTTATGAGTGATGCTTTTATGCCTCAAAATGTACAAAACTTGGTAAGTTCAGCAAAAAAATTTATCCAACAATATCCTTTCTTTACAGAGATTGTTATTGATTGGGAATATCCAAGTATTCAAGGAAAATTGGGTATGGAAGGAAACAAATATAGTTCAGATGACCCAAAGAATCTATTGAATGGTGTTAAAATGATGAAAGAACAATTACCTGATATCAAAATTTCAAGTGCTTTTGTAGCTGACCCAAAAAAGCTTGATTTTGACCTCAAACCTTTTGTACCATATCTTCATGCATTTGATATGATGACTTATGATTTTGCTTCAGGTGCTTGGGGTGAAACTGTATGTTCTCCACATACAAATATTAGACCAACTAATTACACCAATTTTAGTATCATGGCTTGTTTAGATCATGTTATTAAAATGGGTGTACCTACAGAAAAGATTGTTATCGGTGTAGCTGCATATTCTAGAGGATTTGCAAACACAACTGGACCAGGAAAACCTGCTAGCGGTAATTCTCCTGATAAATCCTGGGAAGCTGGTGTAGTTGATTACAAGTCTCTTCCTTTATCTGGAGCTATTGAATACTATGATCCACTTTCAGGATCAGCGTATACTTATGACGCAAATAGAAGAATTTATAATTCATACGACGACGTAATTACTGTTTCAGAAAAATGTAAACTTGTTAATGATATGAAATTAGGTGGTATTATCATGTGGGAAACTAGTGGTGATCTTCCTACTGATAACCAAAATAGTCTTATTAGACAAATGAACAAGTGTATTGTAAACAGAGATTACACTTATACAAAGGTTCCTAGGATCCAAAAAGAAATTTTTGGTGACATTGTTGTAAAACCAATTGGTAAAGAAACTACGGTGCCTACAACACCTACAACACCTACAACACCTACAACGCCTACAGTTCCTTCGGTTCCTTCGGTGCCTACGGTTCCTACAACGCCTACAGTTCCTACAACGCCTACAGTTCCTTCGGTTCCTACAACGCCTACAGTTCCTTCGGTTCCTACAACGCCTTCGGTGCCTTCGGTGCCTGTAGATAATTGTGTTTCTCTAATGTTTGATACTTGTCCAGTGTTTCATGGTGTACAAGGTCAAACATCTATTGTACAAGTTCCAATTGTTCAAGGAAAAATCAATTACAAAGGTACACAAAAACACTATACTTGTTTCCAATTAGAAATGGATAAAGATGAATTAAAATCAACTGAATTAAACAAAACAAAATTGATGAACATAAAGGTTACAAAGGTTTTAAAATAAATTTTTTTATGAAACTAAAAATAAAATGGGAATTTGTATCACATAAGAAATTAACTTTTCATTTTTTATTAAAATATAAACAAAAAATCAAATGGATTAATGTATCTAGAAATTATCAAAAATATTATAACACATATATCCTTAACAAGTTCAAGACATTTTTTAATTGGAATATAATATCATCTTTTTGTCATGATGAAAAATTTATAGAAAAATATAAAAATGATTTATATTGGAATGTAATGTGTAAAAATATTCATTACTCAAATGAAATGTTTTATAAATACAGAGACTATGTAAATTTTAATACTCTTTCTTTATATAGAGAATTAAGTGGAGACTACATAGATAATGTGTCTTATAAATTAGATATTAATCAAATATGTAAATCCAAACCATTACCACAATATATTATATTAAAGAATATAAACATTTTAAACCCAGTATCTATAATAATAAGTCAATATTTGAATGAAAAAATAATAGATAAATACATTGATAAAGAATACTATAGTTATATAAAATACTCAGGATGTATAATGAAAGTATTGTCAGAAGATTTTATAAAAAGAAATATAAAACATCTTGATATGAAAGTTTTAAGTTATCATTGCAAGTTTTCTGAAGATTTTATTATTCAATATATTGATGATTTAAATTTACACGCTATATGTTCAAATATGGCTTTATCTGAAAGTTTTATAAAGAAATACATATCTAGACTAAATATAGTATTTATAAAATTTGACAATGTATCAGATGATTATTTTTATTCATTGGTAAATGTTGATACCATAAATATATTAATACAAAAAAGACAAATAAAAGAATCAATAATTAGGGAATATATTGATTCTATAGATATTAGATTGTTATTTATCACACAAGATTTGACAGAAGATATGACTCAATATATAATTGACTACAAGAAAGATAAAAAGGTATACGACGACGTTGATATTCTTTTTAGTAAGAAAAAATATTCTATGAATTTTATTAGAAAAAATTACAGTAATTTAAGATATGCAAAAATGTTAAAGACACAAAAATTAGACATTGATACCATAAGATTAATATTCAAACATTTAAACAAATCAGAAATCAATATATTAATTAATTACCAAGAATTAGATAGAAAATTTATAGATGATTATCTAGGTTATGAAATTTATTCAAATGAACCAGAAATGTCTTTACGTAAAAAATTGGAACATACGAATATTAAATTACAAGATATGAAAAAAATACCATGTTCTAATTTTGTAATATTAAACCAACATAATATCGATGAATTAGATTTTCATTTATTAAACAGGATAAAAAATTATTTAAACTGGGAAGTTTTAATACGTAGATTAAAGATAAAAGAAGAGTTTATTCAATATATACCAAGTGATAGATTGTCTTGGTATAATATTTGTAAATATCAAAAGTTGTCAGAATCATTTATAGAAAAAAATATAAGAAATATATTTTGGAATTTTTTAGATAAAAATGATTATTCTAAATCATTTATTGAAAAATATGACATTTTTTTTAATTAGTATTTCTATAATCTAATTGTAAATTAATAAATATAGTTCCGATAACACTTATAAAACTTACTTTACATGTCTTTTTGTTTATAACAGATACTACATTTACGTTATCAAGTAATTGATTTGATTCTCTATGTATTGCATTTGCTATTGAATAAACTTGATTGTTATTAGTAAAGTCATCAATTCTATTTGGTAATAATATCTCAAAAGATTCTATTTGATTATCAGTTGTACATGTAAAAGATAAATTTAGATCAATTACATTTGTATTCAAAGACACTAACAAGAAAGATACATATTGTAATTGACTAGATGAAACAATACCTGATGTATAATCAGAATAAGTGAAATTAAACAATGTTGGACTTTGAATAAATGAATAAGACATTTTTCCATTAAATATATAAGTGTCACTAGTGTCATTTACAAGTACGTAAACTCTTATTTGTTTTGTATTTATAATAGGTTCAGAATAAACTTCATTTAATTTAGCTTGTGTATTTGTCTGATAAATATCTGCAAAGAATGTATAATTTTCTCTATTTTGTGACGTAAATGTAGGAATACCTGGAACACTCATGTCAAAAAAAATCTTTCTAGTTGGTGAAGTATTGTTACCTATTGTAGTAAAATTCATTGTAAAATTTAAAGTAGCATAAGTTGCTGAAAAAATCTTTAATGTACTAAATAATTGAGTTATGTTAGATATAGAAGACGAAGGAAAGAAACCAATACTAGGTTGACTAATACTAATACCTGTATTAGATGTATCTACTACATTACCTCTAATAAGACCAGTCACATTAAGATCTTGTTCTATAGTAACATTGTTTGCTACTTCAACGTCATTGAATTTTACAGAGTCTGTAGTATTCAAAGATTGGTTAATCTTTCCAGAAAAGTCTAAAAATAAATTATCTATGTTTTCCAAATTAATTTCCTTCATTAGTAATATATATATTATTTTTTTAATCTTAGATATATTTTACTAAATCTTGAAAATAAGATTGTGTATTGAACAAAGCGGATACGAAAAATAATCCAGCAAATGTAGATTGTAGTTCCAACGCCAATGTAGTATCTATATAATATAGTACAAATAAAGCTGCACATGTCATTGATACTTGAGCAACTGAACCTACGAATAAATTATATTTCTCAATTTCATTACCAATTTTTTCTATAAGTAACCCAATAGTAAAACCAAATATAAACATGACTATAGCTCTATAAAAAAACCTGTAAAAGGGTATCGTATCTTCACTTGAATTAATGTTCAAGTTTAACATTTTTGAAATGCTCATTTATATTTATTTAAAAAAATTTTTATTGAAACAAATGTCTATTGATTTATCAAAATTAATTATTCAAAAAAATGACATGTTTTTGGAGAAAAAAATGATTAATAATTTTCCAGAATCATTTATTGAAAAGAATATTGAAAATCTAGATTTAAGACAACTATGTATATATAAAAAATTGTCAGAATCATTTATTGAAAAACACATTGACAAAGTACATTGGGGTTGTATATCAATTTATCAAAATTTGTCAGAATCATTTATTGAAAAACACAGTGACAAACTAGATTGGACATATATTAGTCAATACCAAGAATTGTCAGAAATATTCATTGAAAAACATATTGATAAAGTACATTGGGATAATATTTGTAGTTTTCAAAAGTTGTCAGAATCATTCATGGAAAAATACAATGAAAGACTAGTATGGATTAGTATTAGTATTCACCAAGATTTGTCAGAACAATTCCTTGAAAAACACAGTGACAAAGTAGATTGGAATCGTATTAGTCAATATCAAAAGTTATCAGAATCATTTATTGAAAAACATAGTGACAAAATAGATTGGAGTGTTGCAACTACATATCAAAAACTTTCAGAATCATTTATAGAAAAACACAAAGAAAAAATAAGTTGGTTTGGTATTGTACAAAAACAAAAATTTCCAGAATCATTTTTGGAAAAATATAGTAATGATTTAGATTGGACGTTGATTAGTGAATGTCAAAAGTTGTCAGATACCTTTATGGAAAAGCATAGTGACAAATTAAATTGGAAATGGATTAGTAGATATCAAGTGTTGTCAGAACAATTCATTGAAAAACAAAGTGAAAGACTAGATTGGAAATGGATTAGTATGTTTCAAGTGTTGTCAGAAAAATTTATTGAAAAAAATAGTGAATATATAGATTGGACATTGATTAGTCGATACAAAAAATTGTCAGAATCATTTATTGAAAAACACAGTGAAAAATTAAATTGGAAAAATATTAATGAATGTCAAGAGTTGTCAGAACAATTTATTGAAAAATATATTAACAAATTAGATTGGATATTGATTAGTCAATTCCAAAAGTTGTCAGAATCATTTATTGAAAAATATAGTGAAAATATAGATTGGAATATTATAAGTCAAGTTCAAGAATTGTCAGAATCATTTATAGAAAAACACAAAGAAAGAGTATATTGGTACAGTATTGTATGTTATCAAGAGTTGTCAGATTCATTTATTTATAGAAATAACAAAGATATAGTTATTGGATTTAGAACTATAAAAATGTTATAATAAATTGTTTACTAAACATTTGAGAATGTAGGTAATTCTACAACCAACTTTTTATATTCCTCTGTCATTTTTTCAATCACTTCCTTTAATTTTACTTGATCTAATTCAAGTGATTGAGAAAATTCTACTCTTTCAATAAAGAGTTTACAATTTGTATAATTATTTTGATACTTTACACGTTTACCATCAGCCTTTACAAACGCACTAACTGCACCAAGTACAGCAACAAATAAACTAGCAATAGCATTAAACTCTACAAATTCATCTCCAATAATACCAGTCAAGATTGGGTTTGCTGTACTAACAACAATAATAGGGATCATGATTACATAATGAAGAACAGTATACGTGTATTGCTTAGACTTTGAGATTTCACTCATCTTGTAAGCATTTGATTTCCAATAATTCATCAAGTTGTTGCTCTTTTCAAATGAAAACAATTCGCTACCAAAGTTATCAACAGACATTAATCAATTATAATTTATTTTTTTAATAGTATTATACCAAACGAAATTATCTATTAGGAATGGAATATCTTGTTCATTGATTTCATACTTTACAAAAAAGTTTCTAAGAATGTTGTATTTTACAGCGTCTCTTCTATATTTATGTAAACATGTATTTCTAAAACTATTGTAATCATATTTAATTTTTATGGATATGATTTCCAATAATATTTGTTTGTTCATTGTCATATTGTTTCAATTTTATTTAAAGAAATAAATTGTTTTCAAGTATGAAGGTAAAGTTGTTGAATAATGAAGCTATAGCACCAAAGAGAGCTACTATTGGTTCAGCTGGATATGACATGTTTTCATGTTGTGATATTACTATTTCACCATCGGAAACGAAATTAATATCTTTGGGTATTCAAGTTGAATTTAGTAGTGATTTTTATCTTCGTCTTGCACCAAGATCATCTATGGATAAAAAGGGTATTAATTTATTAGCAGGTGTTGTTGATTCAGATTATCGTGGTGAACTAAAGGTGATGTTGGTGAATAATACATCTGAACATTATCATATTAAAAAAGGTGATAGAATTTGTCAGGGTATTTTAACTAGAATACATACACCTGATATTGAGATAGTTGAATATTTGTCATACTCAGATAGAGGTCAAGGTGGTTTTGGATCAACTGGAATTTAAATAAATAATGAAACTAGAATTACTTTGGTATAACATTTCAATAAAATTTAAATCAAATAATTTTATTGAGAAATATAAAAAAAAAATATATTGGTATGAAAAAAATTCAATTTATATAAACAAATATATCTTTCAAAAATATTACAACTATTTAGATTGGACATCTATTAGTAGAGATGTATATTTATCAGAAACATTCATTGAAAATCACATTGATAAAATAAAATGGAGATATATATGCGAATGTCAAACTTTGTCAGAACAATTTATGGAAAAACACATTAAAAATATAGATTTTATTATTATTAGTTATAGTCAATATTTGTCAGAATCATTCATTGAAAAACACAAAGAAAAAATAAGCTGGGTAATTATTAGTAAGTATCAAAAGTTGTCAGAATCATTTATTGAAAAACATAGTGAAAAACTAGATTGGTATTATGTTAGTTGGTATCAAAAATTGTCATATTCATTCATGGAAAAATATAGTTACAAATTAAAATTGGAAATTATTAGTGAACATCAAAAGTTGTCTGAACTATTTATTGAAAAACACAGTGACAAGTTAGATTGGGTAATTATTACTAAGTATCAAGTGTTGTCAGAACCATTTATTGAAAAACATAGTGAAAGATTAAATTGGAAGTATATAACTCAACACCAAAAGTTATCAGAACCATTCATTGAAAAACATAGTGAAAAAATACATTGGGAATATATATATCAAAATCAAAAGTTTTCAGAACAATTTATTGAAAAAAACAGTGACAAATTAAATTGGATGGATATTGGTATATTTCAAAGATTATCAGAACCATTCATTGAAAAACATAGTGAAAAACTAAATTGGGTGTATATTAGCTATAAACAAGAATTGTCAGAACAATTTATTGAAAAATACAGTGACAAACTAGATTGGAGATCTATTTGTTATTTTCAAAAGTTGTCAGAAACATTTATTAAAAAATACAAAGACAAATTACATTGGCAAAATATTAGTCAATCTCAAAAGTTGTCAGAAAAATTTATTGAAAAATACAGTGACAAATTAGATTGGAGATATATTAGTGAATTTCAAAAGTTGTCAGAATCATTTATTGAAAAACACAATGAAAGATTAAATTGGAATTATATCAGTTGTTGTCAAAAGTTGTCAGAACAATTTATTGAAAAATATAGTGACAAAGTAGATTGGAAATATATTATTGGAATTCAAAATTTGTCATACTCATTCATGGAAAAATATAGTGATAAAATAGATTGGCATTACTTTTTAGATTATGAAACTAAAAATAAAATGGGATTATATTAAAATAGATATTAAATCAAATGATTTCATTGATAAATATAATGAAAAAATAGATTTTTCTTGTAATAATTCAATTTATATAAACAAATATATTTTTGAAAAATATAAAGACAAATTAGATTGGATATATATTAGTAGTTCAAGAAAATTATCAGAATCATTTATTGAAAATCACAGTGAATATATAGATTGGTATCGTATTATTGATTGTCAAAAGTTATCAGAAGAATTCATTGAAAAACATAGCTACAAATTAAATTGGTATCGTATTAGTGAATATAAAAAATTGTCAGAACAATTTATTGAAAAACACAGTGAAAAATTAGATTGGATATATATTTCATGGAAACAAGTGTTATCAGAACAATTTATAGAAAAACACAAACACAATGTACATTGGGTGTATATTAGTATATATCAAAAGTTATCAGAACCATTCATTGAAAAACACAGTGAAAAACTAGATTGGTATAGTATTAGTGTATGTCAAAAATTGTCAGAACCATTTATTGAAAAACATAGTGACAAACTAGATTGGATATCTATTTCACATAATCAAAAATTGTCAGAACAATTTATTGAAAAACATAGTGAAAAAATAGATTGGTGTTTTATTATTAAACACCAAAAGTTGTCAGAACAGTTTATTAAAAAACACATTGACAAATTAAATTGGATATCTATCAGTAGTTGTCAAAAGTTGTCAGAATCATTGATTGAAAAACATAGTGAAAAACTAGATTGGAAAATTATTAGTAGAGAACATAAATTATCAGAATCATTTATTAAAAAACATAGTGACAAAATAGTTTGGTTTTATATTAGTGAATATCAAAAGTTGTCAGAACCATTTATTGAAAAACATATTGACAAACTAGATTGGTATTGTATTTCATTGAAACAAAAGTTGTCAGAATCATTTATTGAAAAACACAGCGAAAGACTAAATTGGGAATGTATTAGTAGATATCAAGTGTTGTCAGAACCATTTATGATAAAACACAAAGACAAAATAGATTGGAAGTATATTATTATATATCAAAAATTATCAGAAGAATTCATAGAAAAATATAAAAACAAGATATATTGGTATTTCTTTTTAGATTATGAAACTAAAAATAAAATGGGATTATATTAAAATAGATATTAAATCAAATAATTTCATTGATAAATATAATGAAAAAATAGATTTTTCTTGTAGTAATTCAATTTATATAAACAAATATATCTTTGAAAAATATAAAGACAAATTAAATTGGTATCATATTAGTGAATACCAAATATTGTCAGAATCATTTATTGAAAAATATATAGACAAATTAGATTGGTATCGTATTAGTGAATATCAAAAGTTGTCAGAACAATTCATAGAAAAACATAGTGAAAAATTAGATTGGAGATGGGTTAGTGAATTTCAAGTTTTGTCAGAACAATTTATTGAAAAACATATTGACAAACTAAATTTGATGTATATTAGCTATATCCAAAAGTTATCAGAACAATTTATTAATAAAAACAAAGAAAAATTACATTGGGGGTATATTAGTAATTATCAAAAGTTATCAGAACCTTTTATTGAAAAACACAAAGACAAAGTATATTGGTTATCTATTTCACATAATCAAGAGTTGTCAGAATCATTTATTGAAAAACACAGTGAATACATAGATTGGACATTAATTAGTGAAAAACAAAAGTTGTCAGAATCATTTATTGAAAAATACATTTATAAATTAGATTTGTATTATATTTTTAAATATCAAAGATTATCAGAATCATTTATAGAAAAATATATTGATAAAGTATATTGGAAATATATATATAAAATTAAAAAGTTGTCAGACTCAATCAATATTTACAAAGAAAAAAATTCGGTAAAAGTATCTTTAATTGAAAAATATAAAGACAAAATATATTGGTTTTTCTTTTTAGATTATGAAACTAAAAATACAATGGGATGATATTAAAATAAATATTACATCAAATTATTTCATTGATAAATATAGTGAAAAAATAGATTTTTCTTGTAGTAATTCAATTTATATAAACAAATATATCTTTGAAAAATACAGCGAAAAATTAGATTGGGAATATATTAGTTATTCTCAAAAGTTGTCAGAAACATTTATTGAAAAACATAGTGAAAGACTAAATTGGGTACGTATTAGTATATACCAAAAGTTGTCAGAACAATTCATTGAAAAATACAAACACAAATTAGATTGGGAATATATTAGTGTATATCAAAAGTTGTCAGAACAATTTATTGAAAAATACAGTGACAAACTAAATTGGACACGAATTAGTCGATGTCAAAAGTTGTCAGAACAATTTATTGAAAAACATAGTGACAAAATATATATTATTGATGTTATCAATTCAATTTGAAATTATCTCTATAATAAAATGCATATAGAAAAGCATCTGCTTCATCAAATGTGATTTTATCTTTTTTTATATTTAATATTTCCATGTAATATTTTGTATCCATAAGAGCTGTTAATTTTCTATCTTTATATGTATTGAATTTTCTATTATAAGTTACTTTATCTTTAAATAAATCAAGTTTTCTTTTTGCGTTTATAAATTTTACATGTTTAAAATTATTAAATATAAAATAACTAAAAATAAAATAACTAAATTTTGTCATTATCCTATTTTTTGGTGGCTGTTGTTCTATTGATATATATGTCTTTTCTTTTACATCTTTTAATAATATACAATAATTATCAAGACAATTTTTTAATTTTTTACATAGCACAGTTTGATCTTTACTTATCTTTTTATTTGGAAATAAATCAATATTATCTAATAAAATCATTTCTTTATCATTACCTACTTGTTTTAAAATACAAATACCGAGATTACGTATACCGATATCAATTCCAACTGATATCATTTTACTTTGTTTAAATATTTTTTTTATTATTAATAATTAATGAAATTAACAAGATCAGATATCAAACCAGTAATGGATAATTCTTGTATGCAACATAGCTCACCTGTATTTACTAGAGGAAAGATTGCAATGTCAAAACTAAAAGAACATCAATCACCTAGTGCATTAAAACACTTTTCAAACATGTCTAGAAAAGATAGATCAGATCAATATTCAAATACATTAAAAGGTAGATTTACTAAAAAATACAATTCTCCCCATAAACAAGAAGGTATTCAAATTAATACACAAGGAAATAGGAGATTATATAAACAACTTTAATTTACTCTTGGCCCAGATAGATCTACAGACCATGTAGCGTCTTCAAAATGAAAATCACCTGATCCGCTTAATTCTCTAAGTAAATCTCTTCCTGTACCCTTTAATCCGTAAAAATCTACAATTCCATTAGAGTAATCAAATGGTCCAGTGCTTGAACATGGAGGAAATCCAGTGTCTACACCATTTTCATCTACACTATATGGTACACAAGTATCAACAATAAGAGCAGTAAATGATCTACCAGAACTTAGAGTAACTGTCATTGGTTTTCTACACCATGGAATAATAGTATCAGAAGCAAAAGCTAATTGAGTCCAATATTCAACAGTAATTCCAAACATTCTTGGATTAACAGCTGCATAGATACCAGATTCAAAGTCTGGTACATTATCTAGATTACCATAACATTGAAGACTAAAATCAGTAAATAACGTAAAATACATTGGTGAACTACTACCAGAAGATCTTAGTTCAGATGCACTGTTTCTATCTTGAGTATCATTTGGACTTGTTCCATTAACGCTACCGCTACCGCTTCCAATTGGCTGTCCAGTAGCTGGGTCAGTTACTACACAATCAGGAGTATCAAAGTCACCAACACAGTTTAGGAAATCAGTATATTCACAAAAACTCCACCATTGGTTATCAAATTGACATGTTTGGTCTGAAGCACATTGAGTAGGACCAGTATAACCTTGGCCACCACATTGACCATAAAGAGGTGCTAATTCAGTTGGAGTTGGAGTTGGAGTTGGAGTTGGAGTTGGAGTTGGAGTTGGAGTTGGAGTTGGAGTTGGAGTTGGAGTTGGAGTTGGAGTTGGAGTTGGAGTTGGAGTTGGAGTTGGAGTTGGAGT
>Ga0115546_1000182_pt1 | contig 44943 bp, 34 predicted proteins | sample COGITO_mtgs_1004_FD_87186 | JGI IMG/M metagenome (GOLD analysis project Ga0115546, IMG submission 87186) | Pelagic marine microbial communities from North Sea - COGITO_mtgs_100413 | ecosystem: Environmental > Aquatic > Marine > Epipelagic | place: Germany:Helgoland, sampling site Kabeltonne...
AAGCGCACTGATATCGCTCTCGCTGAACTCTAGACGGATCATGATTCCTCGGGCTTATCGTAGAACTATCTCAATTTCAACACGCCCGTTCACTTAGTTCAAGTTGGAGCCGCCTGGAGTATATCCAAAAAATGACCAGACTTTTTACCTTCGCCATCTACATCATCCTTAATAACTACATCGCCCGGAACAAAAGTTAAGGACTCAGCAATACTCCAAGTTTTATCAGGGTTTTGAATTTCACTGGTTACTTGAACAACACAACCTCCAGGAACTTTCATTGCTTTAGTACTTTTTATGAAAAAACGTCCTTTAGAAACTCCCTGCGCTTTAAACAAAAGTTGAAGCCTATCTGGTTTTCCTGCTGTCTCTACTTTGTCTCCTAGATCGGCTGTTTTTTCTACAACATTACTAGATGAAAGTTCTAGCACCCCAACTTTAACAGAAGCCCCTTTTTCAACCTGCTTTAGAAAAACATGAAGAAGTTCGACAACTTGCTTCCTGAAAATCAGAAATATCAGTAGCCAGAAAATTGGCCAAACCAAAGACTGAAAGAGAGGAATATAGTCTTTGAGTGTAGCCGAGGTACTTTGTACTGAAGGTGTGACGCTAGGTGCTGTCGTAAGAATAGTCTGCATGAAAAGCCGGGTTGGTATTGCTCTATTTATATGTTGCCGAAGCTTAGACTCAACTTTATTTGTACCACGCCTTCAAATAAAGTTTTGGTTCAAGCCACTCCAAGCTTAAAAGATTGATCCTTCCGAGATTTAGCTGCCTAACTATTTGTTAGAGGGAAAGATTCCGCCTAACACACCTATATATCAGATTAAGTGGAAATTTGGCTGCCTAATCCCCTGGGGATGGTAGTTACGTGGAAATACGTCTGCCTAATCACCCTATATGGCAGATTAGGTGGCAAGCTTCAATATAATCATCTATCCCTGCTGCTTTGGTCTGGTGCAGCATGGGCTTTATTTACAGAATAGCAATCATTTTTTACTCAATGTAGCCTTCTTAGCCTCATCCGAAGAAACTGCTTAATTAGGTGTGCAAGGTATTCAAGTCAGCTACCAACAGGACTTGCCATCGGTCGTTTTATATATTGACCTTGAGGCGTGCCCATCACCTGTCCTTGATCATAAATTAATTGGCCCCGCAAGAATGTGCTTTTTACCTTTCCTGTCATCTCTTGACCTTCTAGAGGGGTGTATCCCTGCTGCGATTCTGACTCAGTTGCCCGCACGACCAAAGACTCATTAGGATCTAGCAGCACTAAATCCGCGTCATAGCCTACGGCAATATCTCCTTTGCTAAAGAGTCCAAATCGCTGAGCCGGGTTCCAACACAATAGTTCTGCCATGTGAGAATACGCCATTCCTCGCTTGCTACCTTCGCTAAAGATGCCTGAAAGCAAGTATTCAGTTCCGCCAAAGCCGGACTTTGCCAGCCAAATATTCTCCGGATCGCTCAGGCTGGCCTTTTTCTCTGCTGAACAGCAGGCATGATCGCTCACGATCCAATCAATTTGCCGGTTCAGTACTGCCTGCCACAAAAACTCCACGTCAGCTCTAGAGCGAATTGGCGGATTGACCTTGGCCCATTTACCTGTCGGCGCATCTACATCCAACAACAAATGCCCTACGGTCACCTCTCGCCGGAAATTAATATGGGGGAAGGTGGCCTGCATCATTAAAGCCGCCTCAACTGCCTTTCGGGAGCTGAGGTGGAGCAGGTTGATATTCACGCAGTTGGTTTCGTGGGCGAGGTAGGCGGCGATGCAAATGGCCAATCCTTCGGAGTGGGGCGGACGGGCAGCGCTGTAGGCTTTTAGCCCGGTGAGGGTGTTGTCTTGCTTGACGATTTTGGTGTAGGCGCTGAGAATTTCGGCGACTTCGCAGTGGAGGCTGAGGCTGAGAGTGCCTTTGGCTTCTGGGTGGGCGGCGGCTAGCTGGCTAAGGCTGCGCATGATGAATTCAAAGTGGGCAAAGTCGTAGCGTTCTTTGGGCTGAATCATCAAGAAGAGATTCTGTTGATCGGAGAGATCGTGTAGCCCATATCCACCGTAGAACATAAAGATTTTAAAAGAAGAGACGCCTTGCTGCTCGTACAGCCACTGCATTTCATCAATATGTTCGGAGCTAATGGGCGCAATGTGAAAGCCATAGTCAACGAAAAAGTTGCCTTCTGCTAGCGCCAGCACTTCTGGGAAAAATGCCTGGTAGGGGCCGCCTTTGTTTAGGTAGTACTGTCCGGTGCGGATGTAGTTGAGGCTAGTGGTGACGCCTCCCATAGCGGCAGCTTTGCTTTCGGTAATGGCATCTTGGTCGAGCGATTGGTAAATGCCGATGTGCATGTGCGCATCGACCAGCCCCGGAAAGCCGAGGAGGTGCTGGGCGTCAAATAGCTCTTTGCCTTGGTCGGGGCTAATGTTTGGCGCAATTTGAGAGAACTTACCGTCTTTAATGCCAAGGTCGAGCGTTTCAACGGCTGAATGGTTTGGCCTGACTACTCGGACATTTTTGATGATCTTGTCTAGTGGGCGCTCGTTTAGGGCGGGTGTTTCTGGCATGATGCTGGCTCTTACTCAAACTTGCCACTCATTCTATTGAGTTTCGCTGCGCTCGGCGGGTTCGTTAGGATTAAGATACGTTTATATTGGGCCTGTTAGAAGCTAACGCCTGAAAAGCTAACGCCTGAAAAATAGCGACTCAAACTGGATACCAATGGAAAGCTACAACGAGTATCACAAAGATCCCAGCCAGTTTCCTTTTCTGAAGGGCTTTCAAACGAATTGGCAGCCGATTAGAGATGAGTTTACGCAGTTTACGCAAAATGCTTCGGCGGCGGAGCGACACCTGAGCGTGCAGGTGATGGGGCCAAAGAGTCAGACGATTACGACCCGTGGCAAGTCTAAATACAGAGCCTTTGGGGTTTTGTTTCAGGGGTTGTTTATTGAAGACTATGTTCGCACACATCAAATTACCTATCCTGACTATTCTACGGCTGCAGCGATAACGAAGGTGCAGGCGCTGAGAGAGAAATATTTTCCCCGGCTGTCTGAGGCGATTCTTGAGACGATTCCTAACGTGAGAGAGGATGCGATCGCACCTTCTATCGCTGCCCCTTCCCCCACAGCTATCATCAGAAACGTTTATTTTGGCACCTTTTTGCCTGGGTTAGATGTCAAACTGCACGTCAACCACAACCCCCATATGAATCGTGGATATTTGGGCCTAATCGTGCCTGATGGAGATGTGGCGATGCAAATATGCCACGAAACGCTGCACTGGCACGAAGGTAAATTTATGGTGCTAGACCACAGCTATCCTCACTGCCCGCACAATCACACTCCCTACGACAGAACGGTACTAATCGTAGACTTTTTTAGAACAGATAAACCCAAAGAAGAAGTGGCGCAGTTTGAGCGAAAGCAGGTAGCACAGCGAATGCGAGAAAATCCCTATAGCCTGGGCGTGTTTGGTAAAAACGATCGCGCCAAGGAAGAAGACTTTATTAAATATGGGCTAGCTCATCAGCTAGCGTGGGATAAGGTTTTAAGCAGCTAGACCAGAAAAGCTAGACCAGAAAATATCTATAGGGCAGATCGAAATGGGGCAGGCCGAAAAGTTTGACGCTAAATACTGGGTCAAGGTTCGCAATTCTACGAAAGGAGAGTCGGTTTTTCTGACTTGGAGCGGGGGAATTTATGCGTTGATTCCAGGTGAGCCAAAAGTTCATCTGTTTAATATGGTGGGGATGAATGTAAGCCGCTCTGTAGATAAAGGAGACGGCAGTTGGGATTTTGCTTCTAGAGAGCTGACCTACTATCTCGATCCAAAAACAGATGAGATTTTGCACCGCTGGAAAAATCCTTGGTCTGGGGAAGTCTTACCAGTGGTGCATGTATCAAACAATCCGGTGCAGGGAAGGTTTAAAGGAGATTTTCCGGCAACGGTAGAAGGAGACTTTACCACGTTCGCGTTTGATTTGTTTTCACATTACGAGAATCCGCTAGCAGGTGACGAACGCTTTGCAGACTATAGCCCCAACCCGATTTATCAGGCGGTTGAGCTGTTTAAGCTGACGGTGCCAACGGCAGATTTACACAATCCTGAGATTGCTTCGGTGTCGCCGTTGATTTTGGCCTGGGATAGAATTGGCCCCTGGGTGCCCTGGATGAAAATGGGCGATCGCACCGGCCAGCTAATCTATAGCGGGCTAGGTCACAAAGTTGCCCGCTTTGAAGATCTTCCCCCAGTGCTGAAAAACGAAATCAACACCCAGGTTCCTATTTATCGCGAAGCGCCTGTGGAAAGAATAGAGGGTGAAAGTATCACCTCCTGGCGGTATTTCCAGCAGCACTTCGAGGCGTATTTGGCGGGCGATCGCTTTCCAATTGCAGAAATGGGATTTCAGACAAATAGAAAGAGCCCAGATAGCGGGCTTTAGAGTGGAAAGAAAAACAAACGCTTGCTAAAAAGGCCACCTGGGTAATGGGATAGGAATGGTATCTTGAATTTCATCAATAATGCGATCGCTCGCTTCTCTGAGCGCCGTGTCTGCGATCGCATTCACCGCCGCCGCCAAAAACCCTGTCTCTCCTGTGGCAGCAATATCAAAGACACAGCCCTCCATCAGCACCGAGTCAATGCCAGAGTCCTGACATAGTCGAGTCGCAGTTTGGATTTGTGCTGGCGCGACACCCACCAAAGAAGGAAAGCGATTGGGAAAAGCAAGATTCGTAAAAGTCGCGGTAGACTGCCCCGGCGCATAGTCGAACAAAGAGTCGGCTGAAGCGATCCGCCAGCTGTTGCCAAACTGCCGGTAAAGCTGTTCAAAAAAGGCCGTTTGCACAGTATTTAGCGGAACGGGGACATCAATAACGCGATTGATTAGCTGCGTAACGGGCGCATATGCATCTTGAGAAGGCACAACCTGCCCCCCTTTAGATCTCAAATCGTCCCCAGGGTTGCCGTTGAGATCGCCCAGTAGCCCGGTCATTTTACCGGCTTCACGGCGAGGCACAGAAGGGCTGATATTGATAAAGTCTTGACCGCCCGCTTGAATGCCTCTAAGGCTGACTTGCTCGCCAGTGGGCCAGTCGATGCGGTAGGTGCGATCGCCCAAATGCGTCACCGATCCACCGCCCGCCAGGCGAAGTGAGTCATTGCCCAAACGCGTCGGCGAGCCGTCTATCCAGAGAGGCGTGCTGCCATCTGGCGCATTCTGGGCGTACACAGACACCCGGTGGCCATCCACATTCATCGCCACAGCAGTATTCAGCGAAAGAGTGTTGTTTGGCACCTGACTCTGCCGTGCCTGCACTTCAAAATGAGCGTCTGTTGATTTACTCAGAACAAACTCACCGACCGTCTGAAAGCTATAGCGATAGCCGTCGTAGGTCACAATGTGAGGATCGCCATAGCTACGCCCGGTAGCCATATCTTCGCCCCCAGCGCCACCACTAGAGCCACCAGAACTGTCAGAATCGTCCGCCTCACAGGGAACCTCTTCTCGCTCAACGGTGACCTGCCCAGGGGTAAAGTCAGCCGTCACCGCCAGCAGCGCCTGAGAGGTGGGAACATAGGTCACTCCTGCTACCGGACGCCCCTCGCATTCACAGGTGCCTTCTACGCAGTAGCGTTTGCTAAAGCTGCCGCTAAAGGTTTCTGTTTCGCCATCAATACGAATAGCACCGTAGCCATTTTCAACGGTCACCGTCACAATTTGTTCGCGAGGAATTTCTAGCTCCCATAGGTATTGAGTAGTGGCCGCGATAGTTTGCCGCGAGGGAACAGGCAAGGGGCGAGCAGGACGGCGCGTATCCGATACATTTGGTCCGTCGGTGTCCCAGTCACGACCAGCACGGCTGTTGCGCTCTAGCCCCATCGGCCAGGTTTCTAAAAGGCGATCGCGTACACCAGCCAGGTTCAAAAGCAAATCAAACTGACCGGCCTCGTCCAAGGCGTGTAGCTCAGCAGCTCTGTTTTCAAAATAACGATCGATCAAGTCCCAAACGCCTGCGCCTTGATACTCTAAATGTCCGAAAAAACCCACCGCATTGTAAGCCAGTGTCTGCAAGGAGCGAGTTTCACTCAGATAGCCCCGCCACCGATGCTCGCCTTGACGGGTAGAGTTGAACAGCATTTGCGCCATCCATTCGGCGGTGCCTTCAGAAAGCCACCGGGGTAAATTGACAATACCGCCCATGCGGTCTATCTGGTAGCAATGCGCCAGCTCATGGGCCAGTACGTGCTGTCGTTCGCGATTGACGGTTAACTCTTCAAACCGAGGGGAGAGAACGATTAAGCACGCATCCCACGCTGTAATCGGTCCGCCGCCTACGCCACTGGCTAAATTGAAATCTTCGGGTCTATCAAGATCGCCAACAACAGGGTTAGTTCTGCCGTAAATATGGTCTGAAGATCCGCCTAAAAAGTAGGCTTGGTCTTCGGGGCGCTGGCTGACGAGCACTGGCTTGGTTAATGTATAGCCCGTCCTACTTTCTAATCTATCTTTGATCGCAGCTAGCTCGGTCCCGGGTGTCTCGGCACCGGGTGTCTCGGCTGTGACGGCTTGCTGCAATCCTAAAAGGACAAAAACAGTGACAAAAAATAGCAGCACAAACCGCTGCCAGTACAGTCGCCGATAAAATTTCCTATAAAAAAATTGAAAGGGACGAATCACAAGAACCTCCAGGTGCGATCGCTCATGCCTAAACTAGGCGATCGCGCTATAGGTTTTAATCCGTCAACTCGCTGAGGCTTTCCGGACTCTCGTTACAATTCAATTAATGTCCAAAAATAGCCGTCTGGGGCAGTGAAAGAAAAACTGCGATCGCCAAATTCATTCGCCACGATATCGGTCACATTTTTAGCAGCGCTGGCGTGGATGCGATCGCAATACCCCTGCAAATCTCTTACCCGATAGGTATACAAAGACATCCCCAAACAACCGGGCCGAGACTTTTCGTAAGCGATTGGCAAATCCAACGATTCTGGAAAACGAACAATGTACAGCCGACCCGAACGAGCCGCCTGCCAATCTGCCAGTGAAGAACGCGGATCGTCAAAAGCCGTCACCCAAAACCTTTCTCCAGGATTCATTTCAAAAATGTACTTGCCGCCGGTAGAAGTTTCATAGGTGCTCTCTAGCGCGTCTTGCACCCGCAACAAACCCAGAACTTCATCATAAAATCGCAGCGTTTCCTGACTGTCATCTTGCACAATCATGCCCATATGGGTAACTTGGCTGGCCTGAAGCGCCGAATCCGAGTTGATCTGCCCGTAGTTTGGCACGCTGTAGCCAAATCGCTGAAACAGCACTTGCCGGGTTAAGGGCTGAGTGACGCAGAGTTCGCGCGCACCCACGGGCGAATCAACAAAAGGCCGTCCCTGCGGAATGGGATAAATCAGCGTCCATTTAGGCGGCACAATTTTAATCGCCTGTCCGGCTTCAGCGGCGACTTCGGCATGGTTCCACAGCGCCATCACGTCCGCTGTGAGCGTAGTCGCCCAGCGGTTGCCTCGCACCCTCATTGACGAGAGTCCCAAACCTTCGTTGACAGGTGTCTCCCACGCCATCAGTCTGATTAGGCCGTGGTCTGCGCTTTGATGAGTCAGGCGTAGCGATCGCACCGCGCTATTGACCCCATACAGCCGCTGAGAGTGATCCGCGCTCAATCGGCCCTCAGTCCCTACCGTATAGCCAAACTGCGCCCAGTACTGAATTTGCGAATAATCCAGGTCTACTACCCCAACGCACACTTCGTAGAGACCTTGAATCGGGTGATGTGGAGTCGTCATGGATTCTAGCGAATTAGTACCGCACCACCACTTTGCCACAGTTCTGGCCGCTAAGGAGATAGCTCACAGCGCTAGGAATAGATTCAAGGCCTTGAAATACGGTTGAGTCAACACTGACCTGAAGCTGATTGTTGTAATACAAGTCAAGCAGGCGATCGCGCGCCGCCGGAACGTGCTCGGCGTAGCGGGGCAGCAGGAACCCTCGCACCAAGGCCGATTTCCAAAAGAGCTTTTCATAAATACGTGGACGGGTAACCGTCTCTAGCGCTTTGCCATATTCGGAAATAAAACCAACAATCACAAATCGACCTTGCAAAGCCAGGTGGTCTATGCCCGCATCAAACATCTGTTTGCCCACGCAGTCAAATACCAAATTGAGCCCAGCCGGATATTCTCGGTCTAGCACGTCTACGACATTTTCTTGGCGGTAGTTGATGACGCGATCGCATCCCAAGCGTTTCAACAGTTTTTCCTTCGCTTCCGAGCCACAGGTGCCAATCACCTGATTACCCGCCCGCTTAGCTAGCTGCACCGCAATATGGCCAATCCCGCCCGCCGCCGCTGTAATCAGAATGGTTTCTCCTGTCTTCATTTCTCCCACCTGTTCCAACCCCACCAGCGCCGAGATCCCAGTTGGCATCAGGGTCAAAATCTCGGGCGTCGCCGCGCGAATCTTCACCGCCCGCGCTGCATCAATCACCTGATATTCGCGGTATCCATGCCCTCGCTGAGTGGTCGCCACCGCGTCACCAACCTCAAAGCCAACCGCTGTTGTGCCAACCACTTCAACGGTGCCAACCGCTTCAACCCCTAAGTCAAATGGCGGCACCAAATCCACATACGGAACTTCCCCTCGGCACAGCAGCGTATCGAACCCAGCGTTAATGCCCGCAAACCGATTGCGAATTAGGATTTGGTCGGCTGCGATCGCGGGCAGTCTCTCTTCTACTAGCTCAACCGCATCGGCAAAACTAGGGCTCAGCCGCGCGGCCACCAGCTTACGATAGTGCTGTCTCATCAGTTTTTCCACTCACTCACTCACTCACTCACTCACTATCCGCCTACTTTAATTCTCCTAGTTGAAAAATCACACCCAGATATTCCCGATAGCCACAGACTTTATCATCGCGAATATCAAAAGAGATCGCGGCCTGATTGTCGTAGGGGTGATCTAGCATTAAACCTTGCGATCGCACTTCAAACAGCACCGTATCGCCATCGCTCATCACCCGCTCTACCGTCAGGCTCAGCCCCTGCGGAAACACCTTCGAGACCATCGCAAAAAATGCCTGAGCGCGATCTTTCCCCGTGTTCTGCCCTTTGAAAGGCCCCGCCGGAAACCAAAAGGTAAAGTCTTCGCTCAGATAATTTAAAAAAGGCGTCCAGTTACCGCTAGCTAGCCCCTCAGAAAAGTCCTGAAAAGCCGCTTGAGCAATTTTCATCGTCCGAGAATTAGCTGAAGAGTTAGCTGAAGAATTGATAGGAGAATTAGCAGAAGAGTCGGGAACAGTTGTCATCGCGATACGCCCACCTATGCATCTTTGAAGCTATCGCTATTATATGGCTTTTTAGCCGTGAAAAAGCGGTAAAAAGACCGTAAAAGAGCGGTAAAAGCTTATTTCTCACCAGCCCGCATGATTTCTCTGGCTGCCTACCTACCTCAATTTGGATGATAGGCAACCGGGACGACAGGCAGTGCTACAGATTCTCGTCGCTATAGCTTTTTATCACTATAGCTTTTTATCACTGTAGCTTTTTATCACTACAGATTTTCGTCAGCTTCTCTCTTTTAGCGTGATCTGAATACCCGTCTCCGGGCGCAGCGTAATCGAAGGCTGTGGAACAATCTCATGATCTAAGACTAGCGATGGCTGATATCGCTGAAAAACAGTCGTCAAGATCAGCACCGCTTCCATCAGCGCAAAGCTCTTGCCAATACAGATGCGTGGCCCGTCCCCAAAGGGAAAATACACGCCACGAGGCAGCTGTTTTTCCAAGTCAGCCAGCCAGCGTTCTGGCCTAAACGCCTCAGCCGCTTCAAAGTAGTCTTCCTTATGATGCATCACCCACTGCGAAATGATGACAACGCATCCTTTTGGCACTAAATACGTTCCAACTTCAACATCTTCCGCCGCCTCTCGGCCCAACAGCGGAACGGGCGGATAGAGGCGCATGGACTCTTTGATTACAGCGTTGGCATAGGGAAGATGAGAGAGATCTTCAACAGTAGGCAACCTTCCGCCCAAAACGTCTTCTATTTCTGTTTTTAGCTTATCCCCCGCTTCTGGATTTTGAGAGAGCAGCATCCACGTCCAGGAAAGCGCATTCGCAGTCGTTTCATGACCAGCAAGCATCAGCGTTGCAATCTCGTCGCGCAGTTGCTGATCGCTCATGCCCGTGCCGTCATCCTCGTCACGCGCCGCCATCAGCATGGATAAGAGATCGCCAGGATCTGCTTGTGTGCCCGATTGGGGGTCTTCTGATTGAGGGTCTTCTGCTTGAGGGTTTTCTGCTTGAGGGTCTTCTGCTTGAGGGTTTTCTTGAGCGTTTCGGCGATCGCGAATAATGCCATAAATCGTTTTATCCATCGAGGCGATCGCGTTTCGATAGCGTATGTTTTCTGGCCGAGGAAACCATTCCCAAATCAGAAAATTTTGGCGGCGCTTGCTGTCAAACCAGTTCATCGCCACATCTAGCGCCTGGGCAACTGATTCAGCTTCTTGCGTAGAGACATCTTTGCTAAAGATAGCCTTCATTACAATGCCTAGAGTCAACCGCATCATATCGGCGTGAATATCGCGAGTTTCGTTAGGCTGCCAGCCTGCTAGCATTTGTTCGGTGTAGTCCACCATAATTTTGCCATAGCCCTGAATGCGGCTGCGGTGAAAAACCGGCTGAGCCAACCGACGCTGCCGAAACCAGGATTCTCCTTCATTTGTCAGCAGCCCGCTACCTAGCAGCGTATTCAGCGCCCGAAAGCCACGGCTTTTTACAAAAGATTCTCTACTTTTCAAGACCTGCTCAATCAGCTCAGGATTCGTCACAAAACAAGCAGGCGTCAGACCGAGGCGCAGCGGAATGATATCTTTATAATCGCGATCGCACCTCATCAAAAAGCCCAGCGGATCTTCGCCCAGTTCAGCCAAACTACCCACAATAGAGTTACCTGACGGCCCTTCAAGTTCAAACACGCTCTTAGCGGTAGTCTCAGTCATAGCAGGAATCCTCTATTGTTAGTCTTGTCTTGTAAAATTCGCCTTAAATTCGCCCTATAAAATTCGTCTTGTAAAATTCGTGAAATGAAACGATTTTCACAGGCCGTTGATTTGCCACTGATTTACCGACAGCTCACTTGCCCACAGCTCACTTGTCTATACACTTGCCTAAATCTTACATGCCCTAACATACTCTGACGCACGATGACAGATTTTCTCTACGAATTCAAACGCCGTGAACCCGTTTTCCAGCATCCTGAATTCGGTATTACTCAGCAAGCTTTTGAAAAGCTAACCGACAAAAATTTCTATGGCGTTGACGGCTACGGTCGTCGCTACAGCCGAAAGCAGGCCATCACTACCGCCCTGGCCATGTACGCAGACCCAAACTATCGAGGAATCTATTCTTGGCCCGCAGGCACTTGGGAAGTCGGAAAGTTTGAATGGCATGCGATCGCACCCAACAAATACATCGTTACCTACATCCTGCACACCCGTAACCAAACCACTCGCCGCACCTCTCTTTGGCGAGTAGTCGCCAGCGATTGGACCATTATGTTTCATCAGGCCACGCCCATACAGCCGTAAAATAAGAGCTGCCTTCAGCCAGCTGACAACTAAGCCTGCCGATTAGCCCCCACCGACCGAACATGAGCTTTGACCATCCGCCCCGAATTTTATTTTTGTACGGCTCTCTGCGTGAAAGATCCTACAGTCGCCTGCTCGCCGAAGAAGCCGCCCGCATTATTGAAAGCTACGGCGCAGAGGTTAAATTCTTTGACCCTACCGGTTTACCCCTGCACAACGCCGAGCCCGATACCCACCCTAAAGTACAAGAGCTGCGCCAGCTTTCGCTTTGGTCCGAAGGGCAAGTCTGGTCTAGCCCCGAGCTACACGGCAACATCTCTGGGCTTATGAAAACTCAAATCGACTGGATTCCGCTTACCCTTGGCGCGGTTCGGCCTACCCAGGGCAGAACCCTTGCGGTTATGCAGGTTTCCGGCGGCTCTCAGTCTTTTAATGCCGTCAACACCCTGCGAATTTTAGGCCGCTGGATGCGCATGTTCACCATTCCTAATCAGTCTTCAGTCGCCAAAGCCTACCAAGAATTCAACGAAGATGGCACCATGAAAGACTCAGCCTATCGCGATCGCGTCATTGACGTAATGGAAGAACTCTACCGCTTTACCCTGCTCCTGCGCGAGCACGTAGACCATCTCACCGATCGCCACAGCGAACGCAAAGCCGCCGCCGCGAAAAAAGTTGAAGAAACTGCGAAAAAAGCAACAGATTCATAGAGATATAACTAGAGATATAACAAAGCCGCAGCAGTGTAATCAAAGGCTCAACCATGACGATCGCCGAATCTTCTCACACAGAATTTTCTCTGCCAGCCACCCTCCATTTTAGCCGCGATATTTGTAGCGATCCAGTTCAGTCCACCCAGCGCGAATGGCTGATAACCAACGGCATCGGCGGCTATGGCTGCGGCACGATTTCTGGCATCCTCACCCGCTGCTACCACGGTTTTTTGGTCGCCGCGCTCAAGCCCCCTTTAGAGCGAACGCTGCTGCTGACCAAGCTTGATGAAACCGTTCACTATTTGGGCAAACCCTATCCGCTAAGCTGCGATTGCTGGGCGGGCGGCACCACCACCGGCCACGGCTACCGCAACCTGCAAAGCTTTCACCTAGAAGGCACCACCCCCACCTGGACCTATGCCTGCGCCGACGCCATTTTTCAAAAGCGCATCTGGATGCAGCCCGCCCGTCACGAAAAAGACAACACCACCTACATTCAGTACCAGCTTCACCACGCCAGCGCCCCCTTCACCCTTAGCGCCAAGGCCCTGGTCAACCATCGCAACCACCACCACACCACCAACAGTCAGCACGGTCTCAAATCTTGGCGCATCAACACCCGCTCTCACCCCAGAGGACTCAAAATAGACGCCGCTGGCTGCCCCACGCCCTTTTACCTTTTCAGCACCAAAGGTCAGCTGCTACCAAACGATAAATGGTATCAGCACTACTTTCTCACCCAAGAAAAATATCGCGGGCTCACCCATTTAGACGATCACTTTCACTGCGCCACTCTGCGCACCCAGCTCGTCCCAGGCGAAACTGTCACTATCGTCTGTAGCACCCAGCCCTTTCCCAACCTAGATGAAGCAACAGCTTTTGCAGACAGGCAACAGCATGAGCAAACGCTGTTGAATAAAGCTGTGCAGTCAAGCGCAACCCATGCCCAGCTCATTCTCGCTGCTAATCAATTTATCGCAACTCGTTCGACGACAGGCTCCAATGTTCAAGAGAATGCTCAAGAGATAGATTCTCAGACAGGTCAAGAAACAACACAGGAAATAGTCCTAGAAACAACACAAAGAATAGATCCAGAGGTAGATTCAAAGATAGATTTAGAGACAAATCGGGAGACAGCAACAGAGGCAGCAGAAGGAATAATACAACAATCAGCCGAAAAGACAGCGGAACAATCAACCAAACAAACAACCAAACAAACAACAACCGGTAAAACCATCATCGCCGGATACCCCTGGTTTGGTGACTGGGGCCGCGACACCATGATTGCGCTTCCCGGTCTTACCCTCGCCACCCACCGCCCAGAAATTGCCCGCCCCATTCTGCTTACCTTCGCCCAGCACCTCAGCCAGGGAATGCTGCCCAATGCCTTTCCCGAAGCGGGCGACACGCCTGGCTACAACACCGTAGACGCCATTCTTTGGTACTTTGAAGCTATTCGCGCCTACGTCGCTGCTACAGACGACACTGACCTGATAGAAGAACTTTTTCCTGCCCTAGAAGAAGTGATCGACTGGCATCTGCGCGGCACTCGCTACAACATTCATCTCGATCAAACAGACGGCTTGCTCTATGCCGGAACCAAGGGTGAGCAGCTTACCTGGATGGATGCCAAAGTAGATGACTGGGTCGTGACCCCAAGAATTGGCAAGCCGGTTGAAATTAATGCGCTGTGGCACAACGCGCTGCTGTGTATGGCTGAGTTGTGCGATCGCACCCACCGCTCACCCGCCGACTACCTTGCCCTAGCTCAGTTTGCTGCCGCCAGCTTCCCCAAATTTTGGCAGCCCAAACTCGGCTACTGCTACGACGTCATTGACGGGCCAGCTGGTCACGACAGTACGCTCAGGCCCAATCAGCTCTTGGCTATTTCACTCACCTACGCCCCGCCTTTACCCACTCAGCAGCAGCGCTCAATCGTCGATGTCTGCGCCCAGCAGCTACTGACTTCTCACGGACTGCGATCGCTCGACCCCAGTCACCCAGACTATACCGGGGTTTATGGCGGCGATCGCACCAAACGCGACGGCAGCTACCACCAGGGCACCACCTGGAGCTGGCTCATCGGCCCCTTTATAGAAGCGCATCTGAAGGTCTACAAAAATCCAGCGATCGCCCAGCGGTTTCTCGCGCCGCTAATTCAGCATCTAGGCTCGGGCTGTGTTGGCACCCTTAGCGAAATCTTTGACGGCGATTCGCCCTTTATCCCACGCGGAGCCTTTGCCCAGGCTTGGTCAGTCGCAGAAGTGCTCAGGGTCTCGGCGCTGATAGAAAACTTTTAAGGAGAAAACTTTTCTCAGGGCAGTGCGACCCATCTAGATCAGCCGGTCGGTTCAGCCGCATAAATCGACCTGCCGATTTAGCTCATCGATTTAGCTCACCGATTCAGCTCACCGATTTGGCTAGGGGTGCAGACCGGCTCGCACACTCTCCTTCTACAAAAAGGCGCGATCGCCCCTGACGAATGCGCACCCGCACCCGCTCCCCAATGGCCAGTCGCTGACTCGCCAGCGTTCTGACTCGCAGAATTTTTTCAGAGGGCGTTCGCAGTTTGTACTGATACTCACGCCCCAAAAACTGACGGCCAATCACTTCTAGCGCACCCGCCTGATCCGACTTAATCTGCAAGTCCTCCTGGCAGATCATCAGCTCACCGCGCTCTACTTCTGGCGCAGCCGACAAATCAAACACCGGCCCTAGCTCTGTTTCCCACTGGTTTTCCCACTGGCTATCGCGCCGCACCGCCGTCACAAAATTTGCCTGCGTCACAAACTCAGCCACAAACCGACTCGCAGGCTGCTGATAGATAGTCTCCGGCGTGTCTAGCTGCACCAGCCGCCCGTCTTGCATCACCGCCACTTTATCTGCGATCGCCAGCGCCTCTTCCTGGTCATGCGTCACAAAAATTCCCGACGCCCCAATCCCCTTCAAAATATCGCGCACCTCTTGGCGCAAATATAGCCGCACCTGCACATCCAAATTACTAAACGGCTCGTCTAGCACAATCAGCGGCGGTCTTGGCGCAAGTGCCCGTGCCAGCGCCACCCGCTGCTGCTGCCCGCCCGACAGCTCATGCGAATACCGCTTTTCCATGCCCGAAAGGCCCACCAGATTAATCGCTTCTAGCGCCAGCGCCCGAATCTGCGGCTTTGGCAACTGCCCGCGCCGCGACAGCTGCTTTAGCCCAAACGACACATTCTCCACCACGTTGAGGTGTGGAAACAGCGCATAGTCCTGAAACACCACCCCAACGTGGCGACGCTCCGGCGGCACCCACTGGCTGCCGCCGCACACGCTCTGCCCAGACAGAACGATTTCACCGACTTCAGGCTGTTCAAATCCTGCCACCAGCCGTAGCAGCGTCGTCTTCCCGCAGCCAGAAGGCCCCAGCAGCCCCAGCAACTCGCCCGCCTGCAAAGAAAAGCTCACCTGATCGACTGCAGGTGCCGCCGTCCCAAACTGCTTAGTGACCTGCTTACAGAAAAGGACAGATTCAGAACTCAACATAAAAATACGTGCCTATTTATTGCACATTAGTTTCAATAGTCTCTTCCTTACTATACGCCATCCCACCCTAGATTCATTCTCAATAAGCCCTTAGCTTCTATCCGCACCTTATTATTCGATATCCCTCGCCCGCTATCCTTCTCTACTTACTCCACCCACTGCCGCAGCAAATTACTCAGGCTCTTCGTAATCAAATCAAACTCATCTGTTTTTCCGTATTTGTTAAACAGCGATCGCCTAGCCGTATCTAGCTCAAACAAAATTTCTCGCTGATCGCCCTGCCTGATCTGGCTTTGCACCCAGCCAATTGCCGCCCAGCGCACCCCCGCTGTTACAGGCTCTACCCGGTGTAGGCTCGTCGCCGGATACACCAGCATCGATCCGGCAGGTAGCTTATAAGGCTGCTCACTATCGAGGCTTTCCACCACTAGCTCGCCCCCCTCGTAGCTGTCTGGATCGCTCAAAAACAGCGTAAAAGACAGATCGGTTCGGCCTCCGTTCATCAGCGCGTTGTCCGTATGGCGACCGTAGGCCATACCGTCGCTGTAGCGGTTAAAGCGGATCATTTGAATTTGCTGAGGCCGAGCGGCAGATTGAAATAGTGGATGTTTGAGGATGGTTTGCTGAATTTCGGCAGCCAGCGGCTTGGCCGTTTTGGCCGCTAGCTGCTGATTTTGCTTGACGGTTTTGGCGTGCCAGCCCGCTGTAGATTTGCCGTCTACTAGCGGGATAGCGTGCAGGCGATCGCGCAGATCTACCACCGCTTCAGCGCAGAGCAAATCAGGAATTGTAAATAGCATGGAAACTGTCTTGTATTTCAGTAGGCGTGGCTTCGACTCCGCTCAGCCACCGGGCTATGAAGCAAGGTGCTAGGAGACAAGGTGCTAAGAGAGAAGGTGCTAAGAGACAAGGTGCTAGGAGGCACAATCACTCCCACCCGGCTCTATCGACAATTTCGTTTACCTGCGCATTATTGCGTCCGTAAGAGGTTACGTTTACCGCATCGACTTTGAACTCGCCTAGCTCTGCCACAATCGGATCTAGCGCTACGCCTGCGACCACCGGATACTCGTTGTTGCCCTCGGCAAATACTTTCTGCGCTTCTGGACTGACCAAAAACTCCATAAACTTAATGCCGTTTTCTGGATGGGGTGCACCTGCCACTAGGCCCATGCCGCTGATGTTGACGTGCGTGCCGCGATCGCCCTGGTTCGGGAAAAAGATCGCCGTCTTCTCTATCGCCTCCTGATCGCTCAAGTCGTCTGATTTTGCCAGTCGCGCCCAATAGTAATGGTTCACAATCGCCACGTCGCACTGGCCAGCGGCTACCGCCTTAATCTGGTCAATATCGCCGCCTTCGGGGTCGCGCGCAAAGTTAGCCACCAGTCCTTTCGCCCAGGCTTCTGTTGCCTCGGGTCCAATTGTCTCCACCATCGAGCCCACCAAAGACTGGTTATACACATTCCCAGAGCTGCGCACGCACACTCGGCCCTTCCACTTCGGATCGGCCAAATCTTCGTAGGTCGATAGCTCTGCTGGCTGCACTGCGTCTTTGTTATACACCAGCAGCCGTGCCCGACTAGTCAGGCCAAACCACAGCCCGCTGGGCTCTCGCAGGTTTTCTGGCACCGCGCTCGTCAAGACCTCAGAGGTCACCAGCTGAAAAATCCCCGCCTCCTGCGCTCGCCACAGCCTGCCTGCATCTACAGCGACAAATACATCTGCCGGGCTCTGGTCGCCCTCACTCTTAATCCGCTCAATCAGCTCATCCGGCTGGCCTTCTAGCACATTTACCTGAATGCCAGTCTCTTCCGAAAACCGCTCGTATAGCCCCACATCAATATCGTAATGACGCGCCGAGTAGAGGTTAACAACCGAGTCAGCCTCGTTGCCACCTTGGCACGCACTCACACCAATCGCCACACACAGGGCAAGCACCCACAGCCGACGTCTTGTAATTTTCATAGCCAATTCTAAGTCTTGAACCCTTTGTTGATAATAATTACTATTAAAGGGCGCTAGCGGCGAAGATGCAACCCCAAAAAACAAATATTTCAGGGGCCTCCTTTATTCGGAATAATTTTCGCTTGTGTTTCGATGACCTTGTGTTTTGGTGTCTGAAGCGCATGACTTAGGCGCATGACTCAGGCGTATGACTCAGGCGATCGGGCTCAGGCAATCGGGCTCAGGCAATCGGGCTCAGGCAATCGGGCTCAGGCAATCAGGCTCAGTGCTTTTACTGACTCTGCTGCTAGACTTTTGCCGGTTTTTTGCTAGCCACATCAGGTGCGTTTGAGCAGGCTAAAGGTGTTAGCACTTCTGTCTCAAAAAAGCACGTAAAATTTGAGATCGTTATCAAACAGGCAAAATCCGTTTGGCCATTTGCTATAGAATGATTTGGATTTGTTGTGGTTTGTGCCCTATGCCCCGTCGAAATGACCTCAAAAAAATAATGCTCATTGGCTCAGGCCCTATTGTCATTGGCCAAGCCTGCGAGTTTGACTATTCTGGAACTCAAGCTTGTAAAGCGCTTAGAGAAGAAGGTTATGAGGTTGTGCTGGTCAATTCCAACCCAGCGACAATCATGACCGATCCTGAAACGGCGGATCGCACTTATATAGAGCCCCTCACTGCACCGCTGCTAGAAAAGGTCATTGCCCAAGAGCGGCCCGATGCGCTTTTGCCCACGATGGGCGGCCAGACGGCGCTGAACCTCGCGGTAGAGCTAGCCAAAAGCGGCGCGCTAGAGAAATATAACGTCGAGCTAATCGGCGCTAAGCTCGAAGCGATTGAAAAAGCAGAAGACCGCAAGCTGTTTAAAGAGGCGATGATCAAGATCGGTGTCGGCGTCTGTCCGTCTGGGCTTGCTGAAACGATGGACGAATCGAAAGAAATTGGGAAAGAAATTGGCTCGTACCCGCTGATTATTCGCCCCGCTTTCACAATGGGCGGCAGCGGTGGCGGCATTGCCTATAACCAAGAAGAATTTGAAACTATTTGCCGATCTGGTTTAGAGGCTAGCCCGGTTTCGCAGATCTTAATTGAACAGTCTTTGCTGGGCTGGAAAGAGTACGAGCTAGAGGTCATGCGAGATCTCGCAGACAACGTAGTCATCATTTGCTCGATTGAAAATATTGACCCAATGGGCGTTCATACGGGTGACTCTATTACCGTTGCACCGGCGCAGACTTTGACCGATAAGGAATACCAAAGGCTGCGTGACGCGTCGATTAAGATCATTCGCGAAATTGGGGTCGAAACGGGCGGATCTAATATCCAGTTCTCGGTGAATCCTGACAATGGCGAGGTTGTCGTCATTGAGATGAATCCTCGGGTGTCGCGCAGTTCGGCGCTGGCGTCTAAAGCCACTGGCTTCCCGATTGCTAAGTTTGCCGCTAAGCTGGCCGTCGGCTATCGGCTCAATGAAATCTCTAACGATATTACGCAGAAAACGCCTGCGAGCTTTGAGCCTACGATTGACTACGTGGTGACTAAAATTCCGCGCTTTGCCTTTGAGAAGTTTCCTGGCGCGTCGGCGACGCTAACTACGCAGATGAAGTCGGTCGGTGAGGCAATGGCGATTGGTCGCACCTTTACCGAGTCTTTTCAAAAGGCGCTGCGATCGCTCGAAACCGGACGCGCTGGCTGGGGCTGCGATCAGGCCGAAAAGCTGCCGACCCTTTCGCAGGTTCGCGCCGATTTGCGTCGCCCCCATCCCGAGCGGATCTTTGCCATTCGTCATGCGCTTCAGCTGGGGCTAGATGTAGATGAAATCTACGAACTGACTGCGATCGATCCGTGGTTCCTCGACAAGTTTCAGTCTTTGCTGACGATTGAAAAATTTATCAAGCGAACCTCACTAAAGTCGATTGATAGAGCGAAGCTTTTGGCAATTAAGCAGGCGGGCTTTAGCGACAAGCAAATCGCCTTTGCGACCAAGACTAACGAAGACACGGTGCGAGAGTATCGCAAGTCACTCGACGTTATTCCTGTCTATAAGATGGTCGATACCTGCGCCGCTGAGTTTGAATCCACTACGCCTTACTACTACTCCACCTACGAAGAAGAGAGCGAAGTGCTCCCTTCAGACCGGCGTAAGGTGATGATTTTAGGCGGCGGGCCCAACCGCATTGGCCAGGGCATTGAGTTTGACTACTGCTGCTGCCACGCCTCTTTTGCATTGCAAGCTGATGACTATGAAACCATCATGGTCAACTCCAACCCCGAAACCGTTTCGACTGATTACGACACGAGCGATCGCCTCTACTTTGAGCCGCTCACCAAAGAAGATGTGCTCAATATCATTGAAGCCGAAAATCCCGACGGTGTGATTATCCAGTTCGGCGGCCAAACCCCGCTAAAGCTGGCGATTCCACTGCAGACCTACCTAGAAGATCTCACCAAACAATCCGCAGAGTCTCCTATTAAAACCAAAATTTGGGGCACCTCTCCCGACTCTATCGACGCGGCCGAAGACCGTGAGCGCTTCGAGCAAATGCTGCGTGAGCTGGATATTCGTCAGCCGCCTAATGGCCTTGCCCGCAGTAATGACGAAGCCCTTGCGATCGCTCAAAAAATTGACTATCCGGTTGTGGTGCGCCCTAGCTATGTCCTCGGCGGGCGAGCGATGGAAATCGTCTACTCAGATGCAGATTTGGTGCGCTATATGACCACAGCGGTTCTCGTAGAGCCCGACCATCCTATTTTGATCGACAAGTTTTTGGAAAATGCGATTGAGGTAGACGTAGACGCGGTATGCGATCAGACCGGCCACGCCGTCATCGGCGGCATCATGGAACACATTGAGCAAGCAGGCATTCACTCTGGAGACTCCGCCTGTTCGCTTCCTACTGTTACCCTTTCCAAAGCGGCCCTCGCTACCATTCGCGACTGGACCTTCAAGCTGGCCAAGCGACTAAAAGTTATTGGCCTGATGAACATCCAATATGCCATCCAAGGCGAGCAGGTCTTTATTATCGAAGCAAATCCTAGAGCGTCGCGCACCGTGCCCTTCGTCTCCAAAGCGACCGGGGCTCCGCTCGCGCAAATTGCCGTGCGCGTCATGGCAGGCCAAACGCTAGAAGAGCTGGGCTTTACGCAAGAGATCATTCCCAAACACGTTTCGGTCAAAGAAGCCGTGCTGCCCTTTAACAAGTTTCCTGGCACCGATACGCTGCTCGGCCCTGAGATGCGCTCAACGGGGGAAGTGATGGGGATCGACACTAGCTTCGGCCTCTCCTATGCCAAAGCAGAGCTTGCCGCCGGGCAGGTGCTGCCAAAGGATGGGACTGTCTTTATCTCTGTCAACGATCGCGATAAAGAAGCCGTAGTTGGAATTGCTAAAGAATTTGCTGATATCGGCTTTAGTATCTTGGCCACCAGCGGCACCTACAAAAAGCTCAGTGAGGCTGGCATCACTGTCGAGCGCGTTCTAAAAGTGCACGAAGGCAGACCCCACGTCGGCGACGCAATCAAAAACCAGGGCATTCAGCTAATCATTAACTCGCCAATTGGTGAAGCCGCTCAGGAAGACGATCGCGTTTTGCGCCGCACCGCGCTTGACTATAAAATTCCGACCGTCACCACTATTGCGGGTGCCAAAGCCACTATCGCGGCCATTCAGTCGCTTAAAGACAATCCAATGGTGGTTAAGGCGCTGCAAGACCATCTGGCCTAAACCATCTGGCCTAGACCATCTGGCTTAGGGTGAGCGATCGCGATCGCAAAAAAATCCCTAGAACCCAACAGGATTCTAGGGATAACAACCTACTAAAAGTAATGAAAATTCAAACCATTCAGTCTGTTTAGCTGGCCGCCTTGAAGCTCTTCTATCCCTGTTGTATTCGCTTAAGTCAATACCTGAAAAGGTCTAGAGAAAGGCATCACCACAACTTTATAGTCCCCATCGCTGCCCCTCAAAATCAGGTAACCCCGAAATAATTTCGTCTGCCGCCTGATAAAGCGACCTTTTCATATGAGCGGCAGGCACTGCGATCGCCCACATGCCTGCCGCCTTTGCCGCCTCAATTCCAGCCGGAGAATCCTCTAGTACCAGACAGCTAGCAGGATCGGCCCCCAGCCGCTGCGCCGCCACCAAAAAGCTGTCAGGCGCGGGCTTACCGTACTTTACGGCCAAGTCATCGCCCAGCACAATCGCCTGAAAGCGCGACAGCCAGCTCTGATAGTGGGTCACTTTCTTATTAAAGGTGACCGCTGCCGAACTGGTTGCGATCGCCTGCGGTATGCCCAAGGCATAAAAGTGCTCGGTCATCTCAACGGCCCCCGGCATTGGCTTCGCCTGAGGCAACAGGTCATAGATAATCTCATCACGCGCCTGCAAATGCGCCTCTGCACTCAGCGGCAAATCCAGCTCCTTTACCAGGATCTCTGCGCAGGCCATTGCCTGCCGTCCCATAATCTTGCGATGCAGTTCTGGCGTAAAAGTTTTGCCATAGCGACTCGCAATAATTTCGTTTACCCGGCAGTAGATCGGCTCAGTATCTAGCAACAGCCCGTCAAAGTCGTAAATCAGATGAGTAATCTTTGGCATTCAAGCTAAGTGTTCAGTCACTCACAAGCAATCATCGCTTACTACTATCTCACAGCCAGCTATTAGAAGTTAAACTTCACACCGCCCGCAAACTGCACGCTATCCCCATCGTCAAACGCGTCTTCTACCCGCAGATAAACGCCCGGCCCACTAGAAACGCCCGTTCCAACCGTTTGCAGCATACGCTCACCTAGTTCATCCAAACGAAACGCATTGACCGGCACCTCGACCTGTTCATTGTCCAAGCCCACCAGCGTCTCCATCACCTGCTTACCGTCAGCATCCACAACCGCCTGCGTTTGATACACCGGCACCACATTACCCGCCGCATCATACTGGTACGCATCGCGCTGCACCTCTCCAAAAGGATGAAAAATAGCCTCAGCCCGCCAGCCCACGTCCGAACCATCGCTGCCTCGGCCAAAAACAGTATCGCGAGCAAACAGCTCAGCCCTCACCGTATTAGCCGCCAGCGTCCAAGGCGTATTTCCAAAGTTCATCACACCGCCTAGCGTTAGCTCACCTCGAACCGGTGCAAAATTAGCCCGACTTTCTCTGCGAATGCTGTTCACTGTATCCCCCATCGTCACCTGAGAATCCATCAGGATAAACTCCTCAGAAAGAACGCGACGATTCACAAATCGCTCTTCACCCGTGAGAATAGAAACCTCACTTCCAATCGGCCTGCTCGCGGTGTCTTCAACACTCAAGAGAGCACCTTCTAAAAACTGTGCATTTGTCAGCACGCCGTTTTCATTGATATCAAACAAAGCCGTGCCTGAGCGCCGGGTAATTCGATCCACCCCGCTTGTCGTTGTCTCTACCTGAGTCCGTGGAATTTCAAACGTATTAGCACTTTCTCGAATGCGCAGCTCATCCGTTTGAACCGTCATTGACGACTCCGTCCGACTAATCACGTTTTCCTGGTTGCCAATTCCCCCGGTTAGCGTTCCCCCCAGATAGAAGCCTGCGGCAACCGTAGTTTCGACATACGCACCCTGACCCGGATCGGTCACCACAGCCTCCACAGGAAAGAGCGTATTGCCAACTCGCGCATCCACCTCGCTAGCAATTTCAACGTCTACCGTAGGTACGCGCACCCCCCCAAACTGCTCTACATAGTTGCCCTGCACACCGTTGAAGTTCTCAGTGGACGCGTTCTGACGATCTGCAATCGTATCTTCAACGGCATACACCTCCGCCATCTCACGGGCAAAGTTTTGCGGCTGTCGGTCTGCCGAAATAATCGTAAAGCCGCCATCTGCAATCTGATAGGTTTCAGCAGCGCTATTGACGGCATAGCGCTGGCCTAGCTGCAAATCTTGCCCCGCCTGCTGCGGCACCAGCGCATAGATCAGCCGTGTTGCTTCTCCGGCCGCTAGCGACAGCGGCTCTTGCGCATAGCCATCTACCGTCCACTGCGGCACAAAAGACAGCCCGCCATCGGCACCTTCAATTAGCAAGCCCCCAACATTATTGGTATAGGCCGCGTTGCCTCGCCCAACCTGATCGGCATCCGGCGGTGCAACCACCACAGGCAAATCCGCAGGCAAATCAAAAATACCGTCAACCGAACCTATCTCGCCCCCTAAAATTTCTTCGGGCTCTAAAGCGGGCACATAGCCAACCAGTCGACGATTGTTGAATAAGCCTGTTGGCTCTAGCAATCGACGGTCGCTGCCGTCCGGATTAACAATCTCGTTGCCAAAGACATCTCTTGCCTGCCGATGCGTCGGATTCAAAAACTGAGTTAGGCCAGCGGTCACCGTCAGGCCCGCTTCATTGTCATCTACAAATGGGTTATAAGTCACATTGCCAGTCAGTAGCGTTGGCGGCACGCTAGGGTTTCTGATCAAAGGCGCAAGCTGACCGGTAAATCCTAGACCATCGCTACCCGCTCTGACTTCATTGGCGGCGGCATAGCGGTTGTAAATTAGCTGCTCACCTGTCTGCGCTCTAACGCCTCTCGCGTGGCCCAGCCGAGGAGAGCGTGAGTCAGGTGCATCCACCTCCCCGTACTCTATGACCTCTTCAGAGACCGAATCCATTTCCTGAACCGTCTGAATCATGTCCTCTTCGACATCTATTCTTTCAACCGTCAACGGGTCCAAAGGAGTCTCAACGGTGGTCGCAGCTACCGTAGTTTCAATCTGCTCTTCAATGACTTCGGCCTGACCGCTACCGCCAGAAATATCTAAATAGTCGCCATCGTTAAAATCTAAGTCGCCGCCATTCTGTAAGTCTTCAGCAATAAGTTCGCCGCCCTGCGTAAAGTAGAGGCCAGATTCAGAAGGTGCTGCATTATCTTGGCGAAGGTTAAGCACGCGCAGCTTCACAGTGTCTTTGGGGGTGTAGGTTACGCTCAGTCCATCTGACTGCGGTAAGGTCTGACCGTTGGGTCCAATCCGAACACGGCCACCGCGAACAAAAGCGGCTTCACGGCTTATTTCGTTGCCATTACCATCGACAACAATCGCTTCAATCCCTTCTCCAAAAGCGTGATCGCCTACCCGCTGATTCACATCAAACTCAGTTGTCAACTGTAGAGAGTCCACGTTCAGCACGTAGCCAGCCTCGCCACCAATAGCATCCTCAAAAGCACCTTCAATATAGGCACTGTTCGTCGTAAATTCGAGGGTGTTGGGGGCTAGCCGACTGCGATCTACCGGTATGGGCTGACGCTGGATAACCTGAGCAGGTAAAGCCGACGGCAAAGGAATGTTCGAGGTATTCGTCAGCGGCCCTGTCTGAATAATGAAGCTGTTGTTATCGATTCGGACCGCTCCGGTTTCGCTGTTGCGCGTCAGATTACGGCCTAAGCCACCATCTGTCACCGACTGGGCCATTGCCCCTTGAGCTGTCAGGCTCAGGCCGCCTGTGGCAACTAGCAACGCTATTGCCGTAGGGGCGAAACGATCTTCTGCAGGGCGTGACTTAGGCATCGGTCGTAAAACATCTAGAAAAGCATGTGACGAAGCAAGTAACTGAGCAAAAGATTTTTTAGATGAAGGTGTCATAGCAACAGCAGATAGTAAGTTTAGAGAGGATTTTCAGGAAGAAAAGGGGGTGGGTGTTTATGTAGCTTGAATCGACAAGTCGGCTTTTTGGGGGGGTTCACACCTCATAGCGATCCTACTGAGAATTATTCAGTAATTTCAACCCCTTTTCTGCATATTAAATACGTAAACTTACTTAAGTGTCACCACTTATGACAGGCTCAACCATATGTGTACCAAGGCTTTTACCTCGTAAACTATAGGTCTACAAGTACACGATATCTTCATCTTTATTAAACTTAGAGCATTGATGATGTGGCATACGAAAAAGGCCAAAACCCTCTATTTCAGAGAGTCTTAGCCTTTTAAAAGCAATTGTAATGGCAAGATTAGGTTACATGTAGATTAAGACAGCTAGCGTCAGCACGAGGCTATATAACTGGCTGTCTAACTTAAGAACAGATTATATAAAAGTGGACTAACTCAAGAACAAAAGAGGAACAAATCTAGGTGTCCTCTTATCCTTATCTGAAGAGTTCAAGAAAACAGTTATAGGATTGGCCCCACTTTATTGAAAAATACTTTCTTAAAAAATACTGATTTGCAGCAGATAGCAATGGCTAGTTATAGGTTGAGAAGCCTTATTTAGATGGCTATCGCCTGCTACCATCGACAAAGAAACATTGTCGCATCTAGCTTACGACTTAGATCACGAACAGAATGTCTGCTGCAACAGACATTCTAGTAGACGTGTTTCTATTTTAGTTAGACACTGTTAGAGATAACAGTCCATAGCGTAGCGATGTAGGGGCGTATCTAAAGTACAGGTACTGATTCCATTCAAGTGTCAATGCAATTCTTTATACCCGAAAGTGCTTTTCTGTCACTTCGGTCAATAGGTAGCATATAAGACATGCTGGGTGTCAGTAGTTCGAGCTATGGCATTTGAGCCGTCAGCTTATGTATTAACTCGGACAGGGCTCTTACGAAGAAAGTTATTGATCGGGAGCACTATTAAGACATCGGTAGTTTAGTTTGGATTTCTGCAAAGAATTTCTGTAGGGAGCCGTCGCAAATGTAGGGCTATATAACTAGGAAAAATGCCACAGAATGCCATAGACAGTTGCGCTAATTACCAGAAGGCTTTTCCTTAAGGCTCTAAAATAGGACTTTCTTTCTAAGCTTTCCTTCATGCTGCCTACCATTCAAAAGATTGCGACTAAGCTTTCGCCTCGACTAATCGATATTCGTCGTCACTTACATATGCATCCAGAGCTCAGTGGCCAAGAGTATAAAACGGCTGCTTACGTGGCAGGGGTTCTATCGTCTTGTGGCTATCAGGTTCAAGAAATGGTGGGAAAAACGGGCGTTGTCGCTGAACTTAGTGGCCAGGCTGCGCCAGCTAATAACATCTTGGCCGTTCGCGCGGATATGGACGCGCTGCCTATCGCTGAAAAGGCAGATCTGCCTTTTGTCTCCAAAAGCCCGGGCATTATGCATGCGTGTGGCCACGATGTCCACACGACAGTGGGGCTAGGCACCGCTATGGTCTTGGCCGAACTGACCCAGCAAACTGAGCAGGCGTTTCCTGGCACCACTCGTTTTCTTTTTCAGCCTGCTGAGGAAACTGGGCAAGGCGCGAAGTGGATGATAGAGGACGGTGTGATGAAGGATGTCGCTGCTATTTTAGGGCTTCATACGTTTCCGAGTATTCCAGCAGGCACCGTTGGGCTGCGGTTAGGAACGCTCACTGCTGCGGCGGACGATCTAGAGATTATTATTTCTGGTGAATCGGGGCATGGGGCTCGCCCTCATCAGGCGGTAGATGCCATTTGGATCGCGGCGCAGCTGATTACGCAGCTTCAGCAGGCAATTAGCCGAACGATCAATCCGCTGCACCCGGCAGTTATCACTATTGGCCAAATTTCGGGGGGGCGTGCGCCAAATGTGATCGCAGATAGGGTGCGGCTGACAGGGACGGTGCGATCGCTCCACGCAGACACCCACGCCCTGCTACCCGACTGGATCACACAGATTGCCGAGCGTCTATGTGCTATTCACGGGGCCGAATGCACCGTCAACTATACTCGCCGCTGCACATCAGTATTTAATGACGAAACGCTAACTCATATGGTCGCGGACTGTGCAAATGAAGCCTTAGGAAGCGATCGCGTTCAGTGGATTACCGACGCCTCTATGGGGGCAGAAGACTTTGCCGGATTTACCGATCTTGCACCCGGCACCATGTTCCGCCTCGGCGTTGGCTTTCCCGACCAGCAAAACTATCCGCTTCATCACCCCAAGTTTGAAATAGATGAAAGCGCGCTTGTCACTGGCGTAGTGACGATGGCATACAGCGCCTATCGCTATTGGCAAACAGCCAGCGCGGCCCAGACAGATCTATCGCTAAGTGATAGCTAAAGATCTGTATCCGCTGGCCATCCACTGGCCATCCGCGGGCCTATGCCCATCGGCCTGTATCCATCGGCCTGTATCCACCGGTCTATATTCAATAGAAGGGTTTGTAGATCTAAAAATCTATAGAAAGAGCCGACTGAGCCTAGTGCCCACCCGCTAGCGCCCATACATAAAACCACAGTTGGGTTTGTTAAATAGTTTACTGATATCACTTTAATATCGCACCCATATCGTTCTATAGATACAAGCAGATAGTGCATCTTTGATGCTGAAATGCTTTTATTGCCGTTAAGTAAGGAGCATGGAAACACCATGACTTTCTTTCAACGCAGCCGTCGCTGGCTCACTGCCCTAGCGCTCGTATTGCTGCTCACTGTCTCCACTACCGCCTGTTCATCTGCAACGACCACCGCGCCCAATGCAACCGCCTCTAACTACAGTCAGCTAGAGCGTGGTAACTCTGCCCAGGGGCAAGAGTATGGAGACTGGGTCGTTGGCGCTGCTCAAGGTCTGGTCGCTGACGCCTACGTACGCGATGACAATAAACTAGGCGTTGTGATCTCAGAAGACGTTCGTCCAAGCGAAGTAAAAGATCTTTCCCGCTCGCTGCTGCAAGGCTTCCGCCAAAGCTTTCCGAGCCGGGATCTCCAAGTTTTGATGTATGCCCCTGACAAAGAGCTGATCCTGACAGCAGACTACGATACGCAGTCTGGAGAAGTGGTTTACAACACGCCTGGCTAAGACATTTTAGCCTTATCTTTGCCTCATTTCTTACGATCCTCTCAACTGTCCGAATCAATCAAATCAATTTGGAGAATGTCCTATGACATCTAGTAACAAGTACAAGCGCGAGATTATGAAAGATCTCGCAGCAGGTAATAAAGAGATTCTCGAACCAAACGGCAATGATGCGTTAGGAGAGAAATACAGCAGCTTTGATGACTTTGCCGATCGCTCTTCTCGCGATGAGCGTCATGGTCTAATCAAGCGCTCTTTTAACCCTGAGCGCGTTCCCGCTGCGCAAATGGACCCTGAGTTGCGCAAGGCGGTTGAAAAAATCAAGCCTAACGAGCGCGACGATGTGGCCAGAGACTTTTTTAAGCACTTCAAAGAGCGGGGTTTAAGCGATCGCGATCTAGAGCGGCAGCTGGGTCTTTCGACGCATAGCCCACGCAAAATGAACGCTGACGACGTGGGTAAGCTAGCTTCTTTTGCCTACACCGCTCACCCAGACATCTTTCAAGAAGTTCTCGCCGACCAGCCTGCTATTCTCAAGTTCTTGAGTAACCCGCTAGTGGGGGCCGCTATTGGTGCGATCGCCTCTAAATGGCTGCGCAAGTAAGCTAGAAAAAGCAAAGAAAGCGGGCCTCTAAAAATCCGTTAGCGCTGCTTTTAAAAGTACGACTTTTAGGCAACGCATACGCCCTTAGGCTTACGCGCTATTCCCAAAAGGGTGTCATCAGGCACCCTTTTGGCGTTGAAGCCAACGGTACACTAGGTAAATACTTAAAGTGAATATTTAGTCACACGCTATTTCGACGACACGCTGCTTCAACTACACGATATTTCGACGCTATACGCTCAGTTTATGGATATCTTTAACCCGTTCCTACCGTCTCCTGTAACGACCAGTACAGCCGGGAAGTCGTTAGAGCCTTTACTTTTGATGGCGGGCGGAGCCGCGATCGCCTACGCAGGCGTCTGCTGCGCACTCTACGGTGTTCAGCGCAAGCTTATTTTTCGGCCAAGGCCAGAAATACTACGAACCCCCGCCGACATTGGACTGCCTTACGAAGATGTTTGGATTTCTACCGCGGGCCAGCCAGCGCAAGACGAAAATAGATCCAAACAAAGCATAGATCAACCAGCGCAAGACGCAGACAAACTGCACGGCTGGTGGATACCTAACCCCGGCAGCCAGCGCGTGCTGCTATTTTGCCACGGTAACTATGGCAATATTAGCTACAACCTAGAACGGCTACAGTTTCATCACTCACTCGGCTTTTCTATTTTCGCTTTTGACTATAGAGGCTATGGCCAAAGCACCGCCTCAGCGCAATATCCTAGCGAAAAAAGCACTTACGCTGATGTTGAGTCCGCTTGGCACTACCTGATTCATGAGCGTCAGATTGCGTCTGAGCGAATTACCGTCTGCGGCCATTCTATGGGCGGTGCGATCGCCATTAACCTAGCGGTTCACCATCCCGAAATTGCCAGCCTTATTATTAAAAGCTCCTTCACCACCATGAAGGCAGCTATTGACGCTAAAAAAACGTACCGCTTTTTTCCAGTCGAACAGCTCCTCCAGCATCCCTTTGATTCTTTGAGCAAGGTCAAAAATCTAAAAGTTCCCGTTCTCTATGTCCACGGCGATCAAGACTTTGACGTACCCGCCGACATGAGCAAAACGCTCTACACCGCCACGCCCGAACCCAAAACGCTTTGGATTGCTCCCGGCGCAGACCACAACAACATCAGCGCCGTACAGCATGACGCCTACGCCGCCGTGATTACCGCCTTCTGTGCTGATAGCTATGCCAACAAACAGCTACAGTCAGCCTAGTGCTAAAACCGCGAGGCCATAGCAGTTAACCACAGCAGCTAGCCATAGCAGCTAGCCTTTTAACTATTTGCCTATGCGCGCTCATCTATTGCAGCTTTTGACCCGCTGGCTATCTCAGCTAACTGGCACTTCAACCCACAAGCCCGCTCCCACTGAGCCGTCTCAGGGCCCTACCCTTCTGGCTAATAAAGCGGCTCTTTATGACCTGCAAACAGACGACCTGCAAACAGACGACCTGCAAACAGAAATCCGCCTAGAGCGTAAGTTTTCGCTAGCAGAAGCTATCGGGCGTGAGGGCAGTGGCTTTATGAAAGGAGAGTCGGCCATTCCTCGCCCGCTGCGCGCAGCCGCTGAACTCAATCGATTCATTACGACTCAGCTGCGCGAACCCACTGGCGCGTTAGCAACCACTCTCTACGCCTGGGCCAGTAACGATATTCGAGTCAGTCGCCAGCTAGACACACCTTTAGTTGCACTCGCTCAAATCATTGAAAGCCTCTTGGCTGAACCCACAATTTTTCTTGAATTTGCTCGTCAGGTGGCGATCGCACACAGCCGTCTTACCGGCGATCGCCCCTACTTTCAGCAGCCAGGTCAGCCCGCGCCGCCCGACGCAGAACACACCCATCAGTCCATCACCCAGGCGCTAACGGCCCTGCTCAATCAGCTCTATGCGCAGCTCGACGATAGCGGGGCCTAGCGGGTCTTCGCATGAGCCTCAGCGACTTGCCGAATTTGACCATAGAGCGTATCTCTTTGGCGGGCCGGTCGGCCTATAGATGCGATCGCGCCAATCAAATCAGCCTCGCTCTGGCAGGTGCCCCCTACCGCCCCCGCCATTGACGTAATATGTTCCTCCATCAAAATACCGCCAATATCATTACAGCCCCACCGCAAAGCTTCCGTCGCACCCGCTAGTCCTAGCTTTACCCAGCTCGGCTGATGGTTCACAATCCAGTTACCCAGAAAAATGCGAGCCACCGCCGTTAGCAGCAGCGCATCTGCCAGCACCGGCTGATCGCGCCCAACTCTTCGCCGCAGCGGCTTAGGAGCCTCTTGGCCTACAAATGGCAGCAAAATAAACTCTGTTATTCCCGTATGGCCCGCCGCCTTTGCCCGCTGCTGTAGCTGCCTTAACAGCTGAAAGTGCACCATCTGTTGCTCTACTGTCTCAATATGGCCAGAGAGCATCGTGCTGGTCGTCGGCAGCCCTACCTCGTGCGCAAGTCCAACAATCTCGATCCACTCTGCTGCCGTTGTCTTTTCCGGGCACAGTATCCGCCGAACGCTATCGTCTAGCACTTCTGCCGCTGTCCCTGGTAAAGAGCCCACACCCACATCTCGCAGAGCTTCTAACACTGCTTTTAGGCTCAAGCCGTCTTCCCTGGCAATAAACTGCACTTCCTGCGGAGAGAAGGCATGAACGTGCAAATCGGGCGATGCGGCTTTAATCGTCTCTACTAGCTGGCAGTAATAGGCTAAAGAAGACCCATTGACTTTTGCCTGAGGGTTCAACCCGCCCTGCATACAAATTTCTGTTGCACCGAGGCTAGCAGCCTCACGGGCCTTTGCCAAAATACCATCCCAGTCAACCCAGTAGGCCCCCACTTGATCCGCGTCGCGACGAAAGGCACAAAAGCTACAGTGCTGCTCGCAAATGTTGGTGTAATTGATGTTCCGATTTAGAACATAGGTCACCGTATCGCCTGAGTGCCTTGCTCTGAGCGTGTCCGCCGCCTCGCGAATGGCCTCGCGCTCTGCGGCTTCGCTCACCTGTAGCAGCGCAACACCATCTGCGACAGAAATATCCTCTCCTAGCAGCGCCCGCTCTAAAACTTGCTTAATCACTGACATCAGTTACACACTACCTATCGCTTTGCCTTACTAGCCTAGCCTAAGAACTCTCAAGAGATGGCGCTCAAGAGATGGCGCTCAAGAGATGGCGCTCCAAAGATAGCGCTCAAGAAATGGGCCAGTCACCACCTGGCACCAAGACACCCCCTTGGGCACGCACTAAAGACACCGACATGCGATAGACCCAAGCCTGCTGGAGTCGCTGATAGTCCAGATCAAAAATATCTAGCTGCGATCGCTCATAGTCATTCTCAGCAGATCCAACAGATTGATAGCCCTCTAACCGATCTAGCTGACGTAAGATATTTGAGCAAAGCCGTGGCGGCTGCGAAAAGATTAACAGATACCCCTTCACCCAGCTGTCACCATTCGTCTCAACATCCGTCTCAACATCCGTCATGGCCGGATAGCCCAGGTGGGGAAAATCGAACAGCCGACCGCGAACAACAGCCCGAACAGCTTTAGGAGAATAAGCGCCGCAATAGCGCTCGTAGTATCGACCGCCAGGCTTTAGCGTACCGTAGACAAAAACACAAAGCTCAGCAATAGTCTCGTTTGAATTAGATACTGTTTTGATGTTTTCCATACGCTTTTCTAGTCTCCAGATTCGATTCTCCAAGTCAACTAGCCAGATCACCTACCCAGATCACCTACGGCTGCAGCGCCAAATACAGTTGAAAATGTTATTGTTAACCCATTGCAGCGCGACATCAATGCTATGGTGCTTTCCACTCCATCATCCGCTACTAAATCATCCGTTACTAAGCCCAATAGCAAGCAGCCCAATAGTAAGCAAAATATTGGACCTAGTACCGAGCCTACCGTTACTTGGGAAGCGCTCCCAGATGATTTCGTTTTGCCTGATGATCCTGTGGAAAATATTCAACAACCCTCCCTAGCCGCTGCGCTTACCGACGCGCTAGGTGCCAATAACCGTATTCTGCCATCTATGTTAATGGGCTCTAACTTTGCCCTGTTTGCCACAGTCAATAAGCGCAAAGTAGTCAAGGCACCCGACTGGTTCTATGTCCCCCAGGTTCAGCCCGTTCCCGAAGAGACGATTCGTCGCAGCTACACGCCCCACTTGCAGGGCGAGCCGGTGGCGATTGTGATGGAGTTTCTATCGGCAGAAGATTGCGGTGAACTCTCAGTTAGGGCAACGCCTCCCTATGGCAAGCTCTACTTTTACGAACAAATTTTACGGGTGCCCACCTACGTCACCTACGATCCTTACGAACCGGGCTTGCAGGTACGCCGCCTAGATAATAATCAGTACGTTTTGCAAACTGCTGATGCCAACGGTCGCTTTTGGCTACCAGAGCTGCAGCTAGCCCTAGGGCTGTGGAAAGGAGAGCGTCTGGGTAAGACAACTCAGTGGCTACGCTGGTGGGATGAGGCAGGCAATTTGCTCTTGTGGAGTTCTGAGCAAGCTGAAGCTGAACGCCAAAGAGCCGAAGCTGAACGCCAAAGAGCCGATAGGCTAGCCGCTAAGCTGCGAGAGCTAGGCGTCGAGCTAGAAGACTTAGATTGAATAGGGCAGCTGGGTATGGGTTGAAGAACTCATCTACTAAGCGATCGCATTCAGCCCGTCACCGACTAAAATACAACCCTAGTAACCCGAACGAATGAAGGAATTGTAGCGGCGTGGAATTGCGATATAGCCCAGCAGACATTGAAGCAAAGTGGCAAAAATACTGGGCCGACCACGAGCTATACAAAACGCCTGAGTCCGGTTCAGAAAAAACGTTCTACGCCCTGTCCATGTTTCCCTACCCCTCGGGCGACCTGCACATGGGCCATGTGCGCAACTACACCATTACAGATGTGATTGCCCGCGTTCGCCGCATGCAGGGCTACCGGGTGCTGCACCCAATGGGCTGGGATGCCTTTGGCCTACCGGCAGAAAATGCTGCCATCAAGCGCGGCGTACCGCCTGCCGAGTGGACGCTCAAAAATATTGATCAAATGCGATCGCAGCTTCAGACCCTAGGTCTTTCTTACGATTGGAATCGCGAAGTCGCCACCTGCTTGCCCAACTATTACCGCTGGACCCAGTGGATTTTTCTCCAGTTCTTTGATTCTGGCCTGGCCTACCAAAAAGAAGCCGCCGTCAACTGGGATCCAATTGACCAGACTGTACTTGCCAACGAGCAAGTTGATAGTGAAGGCCGCTCTTGGCGCTCGGGCGCAAAAGTAGAGCGCAAGCTGCTCAAGCAGTGGTTTTTCAAAATTACCGACTACGCCGACCAGCTACTTACTGATTTGGACAAGCTCCCCGGCTGGCCCGAGCGAGTCAAAACCATGCAGGCCAACTGGATCGGTAAATCTAAAGGCGCTCAGGTCAGCTTTAAAACTGAAGCAGGTGAAGACCTTATCGTCTATACCACTCGCCCAGATACGCTCTGGGGCGCAACCTTCATGGTGCTCTCGCCAGAGCATCCTTTAATCGAGTCGCTCACAACCCCTGAACAAGCAGCGGCAGTCAAGGCTTATCAAACCGCTGCGGCCAGCCTCAGCACCATTGACCGCACGGCTGAAGGTCGTGAGAAAACCGGCGTTTGGACCGGTAGCTATGCGGTGAATCCGGTAAACGAAGAGAAAGTCCCTATCTGGACGGCTGACTACGTAATGATGGACTACGGCACGGGCGCAATCATGGCCGTACCCGCTCACGATCAAAGAGACTTTGACTTTGCTCGTAAGTTTGAGCTGCCAATTACAGCCGTCGTGCAGCCTGAAGGCCAGAGTTTTGACGGGGCAACGATGACAGAAGCGTACCCTCACGACGGGGTGATGGTAAATTCTGGGCCGCTAAACGGGGTCGTTGCGGGCAAAGGAAAAAACAAAAGCGTCGGCCGGGCGATCGCATACCTAGAAGAAAACTCGATTGGCCAAGGCACCACTAACTATCGCCTACGCGACTGGCTGGTATCTCGTCAGCGCTACTGGGGCGCGCCGATTCCGGTCGTTCACTGCGGCGAGTGCGGCACTGTTCCGGTGCCCGAGGCCGATTTGCCGGTAAAGCTGCCAGACAACGCAGAGTTTAGCGGTAAAAGTGTCGCGGCCCTGTCAAAATTTGGCGACTGGGTGAGCGTGCCCTGCCCAAGCTGCGGTCAGCCCGCCCAGCGTGAAACAGACACGATGGATACGTTTCTCGATTCGTCCTGGTACTTTTTGCGCTACGCCGATGCCAACAACACAGAAAATGCCTTTGACAAAGACCGGGTCAACGACTGGCTTCCGGTTGACCAGTACGTCGGCGGTATTGAGCATGCCATTTTGCACTTGCTGTATTCCAGGTTCTTTACCAAGGTATTGCGCGATCGCAATCTCCTCAACTTTGACGAACCCTTCGAGCGCCTGCTCACCCAGGGCATGGTGCAAGCTATCACCTACAAAAACGCAGACGGTCAGTTCATCGTCCCAGACCAAATCAGTGACTTAGCAAACCCAACCGATCCGCAAACCGGCGAAGCGCTCAAAGTCTCCTACGAGAAAATGTCTAAATCTAAGTTTAACGGCATTCCTCCCTCGCAGGTCTTGGCCAAATATGGGGCAGACACCGCCCGCATGTTCATCCTCTTTAAATCGCCACCTGAAAAAGATCTCGAATGGGATGACGCTGACGTAGAAGGTCAGTTTCGATTTCTCAACCGGGTCTGGCGAGCCGTGATGGACTTTGCTCAGTCTCAGTCAGATATTGGTCAAGGTATTGGCCAGATTGGTAGCCAGATCGGCGACAAAATAGCGCATAGCAGCCTTAGCAAAGCAGACAAAACGCTACGGCGCGCCACGCACACCGCTATCAAAGAAATTACCGAAGATATTGAAGGCGACTATCAGTTCAATACAGCCGTCTCAGAGCTAATGAAACTCAGCAACGCTATCAACGACGCATCAGACAAAACCACCCCTGCCTTTGCCGAAAGCATTTGCACCCTGGTAAAACTCATGGCCCCCTTCGCGCCCCACATTGCCGATGAGCTGTGGTCTTCACTAACCAAAGCTACAGACTCTGTGCACCAGCAGCCTTGGCCTGTTTTAGACGAAGCAGCCCTGGTCGCAGACGAAATCACCCTCGTTGTTCAGATTATGGGCAAGACCCGAGGCACGCTGCAGGTTCCGGCTAGCGCCGATAAAGCAGCGCTAGAAACCTATGCGCGTGAGTCCGACATTGCGCAGAAATATCTGGCAGGCAAAACCATTAAGAAAGTCATCGTAGTGCCTGGAAAGCTAGTTAATTTTGTAGCAGTTTAGGTGTAGCGGTTTAGGTATGACGGCTATGGGTATGGCAGCTATGGGTATAGCAGATAGAGATAGCAGATAGGCAAAGATGGTAGATAGAGATGGCAGTACAGGTGACAGCCTGGCCGTTTTTAGCTAGCTACCTGCCATCTTTTGTGTGACGTTTTTGTATAGTAGGAGACATAGAACGACAAACTTTACCCCGAAAGACACTCGCTTACGGATAGAAGACTCCGTTCTTACTGGTAAAATTTGCGTGGATACCGTAGATACACTGACTACACTGACTACACTGACATTGCAAATACTCGTAGGGTTACAATAGATGGCTGCGCTGACGTCTCCGCAAATTCAGTCGGACGTTCGAATTGGACTAGGCAAAGTTTTACTGGTAGAAGATGAGGAGCTTATTCGTGAAACCGTTGCCCTGTCGCTAGCCGATGAAGGATTTGACGTGTGCGTAGCAGATAACGGCCAGAGGGCGCTAGAAATGCTGCTAGGAAGCTCGACAAGTCGGCAGACCAGCCTGGAAAACGGTAGTGGGAAAAGTGCGATCGCAGATATCAACCTCGTTATCCTTGACCTGATGCTGCCGGGTATGAACGGCCTCGATCTGTGTCGTCTAGTGCGCCACCAGGGCATAGACGTGCCTATCCTGATTTTGAGTGCAAAGGGCACCGAGACTGACCGGGTCTTGGGCTTAGAAGTTGGGGCCGATGACTATCTGACGAAGCCCTTTGGTATGAGAGAGCTGATTGCCCGCTGCCGCGCCCTGCTGCGCCGAGCCCAGTCACAGGGTAAAGCAGATGAAAAGTCTGTCCTCAGATTTGCCGATATTGCCCTGCACACAGAAGAGTGCCGCGTCTTTTTAGGCGATGAGGAAGTGAGCCTTTCTCCCAAAGAGTTTAAGATTTTAGAGCTGTTGCTCAGCCAGCCTAAGCGCGTCTGGTCTCGCAACCAAATTATCGATCAGGTTTGGGGCTACGACTTCATGGGCGACAACAAAACCGTAGATGTGCATATTCGCTGGCTGCGCGAAAAGCTAGAAGAAAACCCCAGCCAGCCCAAGTATCTAAAGACGGTTCGCGGGTTTGGCTATCGTCTGGGCTAGCGGTCTACTGCTGAACTCACCCTAAACTCACTCCGAACTCACTCTGGGCTCACTCTGGGCTCATTGAGTCTTATTGATATCAATACTGACGATCCGCTCTAAGCGCTGTAGAATTCGACGGGAAACCACCGCCGTTTTTTCTACCGCTTACCATGCCTGCAAACCGTCGCATCTCGTCTGCTCGCTTGCCCTGGTCTCTATTGCCGTTGGCGATTGTGATGCTGGGGGTCGCCCTCACCTTGTGGATGCAGACCTTCACGCAAAATGGCGTGCTGTTTAGCGGCGACGGCGGGCTCAAAGCGCTAATTGCCCAGCAGCTTGCCCAGCAACTGCGCACTGGCAACTTTCCGCTAGACGTTGCTTTAGACCTACCCGCTGCCGACTGGGTCGAGGCCGTTTGGCAAGCCGGGCTGTATCCGTTTACGCCGCCTTTTGTGTACGAGGTTGGCGCGCGGCACTTCATTACCTTTCCCTTTACCTTTCCGCTGGTCAGCGCCCCTTTTTATGCGCTGCTAGGCGATCGCGGTCTCTATGTGGTGCCGCTAGTATCGCTGTGGCTAATCTGGATTCGGTTTTGGCAAATTGGCCTGCGAGCTGGCTGGGGGGTGGCGTCCTTGTGCTTAGGTCTGATTGCGCTGATTTTTGCCTCACCACTGAGCCTGTATGGGGGGACTTATTGGGAGCATACGCTCGCTGTCGTCCTGGCTTTTTGGGGCGTTAGCGGCCTCATGTTTCCAAAACAGGCGGGTTTATCGCGGCGAAGAATTTTAGGCTGCGGCATTTTGATTGGCCTATCGGTTTGGTTTAGGCCCGAATTTTTGTGCCTGGTGGCGGCCACTAGCCTGCTAGCGCTGATTGGCTGGCTGCTGCCAAAGTGGCGAATTGCCCCGGTTTTGACCTTGAGCAAGGCGTGCATTCTAATTGCCAGCATGGCTTGCAGCGTCGGCGTGTTCTTTGCGCTTAACTACGCTATTTATGGCCATCCGCTCGGCATTCACGCGCAGCAAATTGTCGAAGAATCGGGGGTGAGCAATCAGCTTGCGCAGGCTAAAGCTGGCTACGAGCAAATGCTGGGCGCTTTGCAGCAGTACTTTCCGCTGGTGTGGGTAGTTGGCGTAGCAGCTGTTTTGAGCGTGGCGCTAAAACGATCGACGGTGAAAGAAAACCGATTGAAAAGCACTCAGCTAAAGGAGCCTAAAGGGCACTATTTTGAGCGGTTAGGAATTCGCAAGACGGCTGATAGCATTTTGATTCCTAGCCGTTTTGCGCTGGCGCTGTGCCTTTTGTTTGCGTTGAGCGTGCCGCTGATTGTGCCACCAGGGGCAGGCGGAAAACAGTGGGGGCCCAGGTTTTATCTGATTTTGATGCCGCTGCTGTCGCTGGTGCTAGCAGAGCAGCTTAGACCTCACTTTTTTCGGGCATGGGGGCGTCGCCTGCTGATTTTGGCGGCAGCAGGTGCGATCGCACTTGGCATCCAGCTCAACACCATCAACGGTGCCTTTGCCACATTCAAAGACGGATCTAATACGTCGTTGCGGGCAAACTATGAGCCAATTGCCCCGGCAATCGCCGCCTTTCAGCAGCAGCCGCTCCCCTGGTTAGCTATGTCTGACGAGTTTGTCGCTCAGCAGCTATGGAGCGCCCTGCCAGACAAAACCTTCTTCAGGGCCGAGACTATTGAGCAAGTCAAGCAGCTTGCCACCGCCCTAATCGCCCAAAACGAAAGCGAATTTCTCTACGTTTGCTATCCGCATAGAGAATGCCTAGTGCCTGAGACTGCCGGTAACAATTTGAACTTAGATGACGGCACCCACCGGTTAAATCTGATGTTTTTAGACGATTACGGCAAATATCCTGTGTATAAAGTGGAGATTGCCTCGTGAGATCGCAAAAGTCGCTCGTCAGAAAACTCTATCAGCTACCGATTGGCCGATTTCTGCGCTTCGGCGTGGTTGGCTTTAGCGGCCTGTTTGTCGATTTTGCCGTCTTTTATCTTTTGCGCGACGTGATTGGCCTGCCACTCTATTGGAGTACGGTGCTTTCGATTGAAGCGGCCATCATCAATAATTTTTTGTGGAACGACGCCTGGACCTTTGCCGATCTCGCCCAAAAGCAAAAAGGCTGGCAGGCCAGAGCGCAGCGGCTCGGCAAGTTCAATGCGGTTTGCCTGATCGGAGCGCTGCTGCAAATTGGCATTATGACCTTACTGTTAAGCATTCCAGCGGTTAATCAGCTGCCTGCGATCGCCAATCAGTTTACAGACGCCACCTGGGCCGATAAAGCCAATGAGTACGTAGCCAAACTGGTTGCGATCGCCATTGTCATCCTCTGGAACTTTTGGATCAACCTCAAGCTAAGCTGGCGCACGCCCAAGTCCTAGCCTTTAAAACCCTTACCAATCAAAAGCCCTTACCAAGCGGGCACCTTTACGCATCATCGCCCGGCTGGTAAACCTGTAGCGTAAAGTGATCAAGCTTCATCGTCCCTTCTAGATTCTGAGCAGGGCCAGCCGCCACCAGTCGCGACGAAAGCACGGCCTCAGTCTGCGCATTTAGCGCCGCTGCCTCGGCGTCAGTTTTTGGGGCCTCCCATAGGGGATAGTCCGAATTTAGCCACAGCACGGTCGAGTATGCTTTTGCCGTCAGCGCGTTCTCTAGCGCAGCAGGCAGCTCTGCTGGTTTTGTCGCCAGCACATCCACAGCCGCTCCGTCTAGATAATAGACTGAGCGCAGCACATGCCCCCAGGCCTGCGTATTCATCACCACCAGCGTCGGCTCATTCGTCTCAGGCACACTTCTCGCCACCTGATGAAAAATTTGGCGATCGCGCAGCCCAAAATCACCCACATTCACAGCCAAATACACCACTAGCAGCCCCACCGTTAGCCCCTCTCGCCAGCGCCCGGTTCCGCGATCGAGCCAAGCTGCCACTATCAGCACGCATCCTGGCAGCGCCGCAATCGTCGATCGCCCCCAGCCAAATCCCAGCGTATACGTACCCGTCAACACATCAAGACCCAGCGCCACCGCCAGCGGCAGCAGCCCCATCAGTCCTCCAATCATCAGGATTCGGTACTGCCGCCGCCGGTACAGACCAATCACACAAACCACCAAAAAGCCCAGTACCCCGCAGCCCACTGCCACCGCCGTCGGCTTAATGTCATCTGCCACCGGCAGCATCCCAGCAGTTAGCTGACCCAGCAGCAAATGATCGCCCACCGTCTGCGCAAGGTCTTTGCCGTGTCGCAACGCCGACTGTAGCGGCCCGCCTTCTACAGAAATTTGACCGAGCGCTTCGCCACGGTTTCTTGCTTGCTGTCGCAAGCCCCACGCCACCCAAGGAATAAACAGTAAAACGCCCGCCCCCAGCGTCAGACCATGCTGAAACCAGCGCTTGCGATCTAGATACAACGCCAGCGCAGCAAGGGCAAACAGCCAGTAGGCAAATAAGTACTGAGTCATCAGACCTGCCGTAACGGAAAGCGCAACTAGACACCGCAACAGCCCAGCGACGCTTCGAGATAGCGTAGAGCTGTTAGAGACTTGAAGCGTCGTCGCCCGATCCTCTAGCAGCAGCCAAGCCCATCCGCTCACCAGCACCCAAAACACCATCCCCGTATACATCCGCAAGTTCAACGAATGCGCCAGAAAAAAGGGATTCATCGCTATCAGCGCCGTAAAGATTAGACCGCCTCGCTGCCCTAGAACTCGCCGCCCCAAAAAATACGCCACGGCCAAAGCAGCCAAGCTCGTTAGCAATACCAGCCCCCGCAAAACCGCTTCCCCATTGCCAAACAGCCGCATCCAGCCGTGCTCACTCAGGTAAAACAGCGGCGGGTGGACATCGCCAAGGGTTCCTTTCACCACATTTTTTACGGTCTCGATCATGCCTGCGACCCCAGACTCAGGCGGAATCGCTAGCAGCGGCTTAAAATCGCTGAGCGCAAAAGGCGCATTATCCGGCAGGCGATAGGCATTCTTTTGCCCAGAAGAAAGCAGTACTGACAGCACCTCGTCGTACCACAGCTCTCGTTTACCCACCCACAGACATCTGAGCCCAACGCCCAAGCCAACGAATGCCAGCAAAACGATATCAAAGGCCATCAAGCCCTTCCGCGCGGAAGTCTGACTAAAGCCGGGAGTAGAGTCGGAAGTAGCTGTTTTGAAAATATTATTCATGCCAGTCAATAGATCTCGTTCGAGACATCACAAAATATAGTTAATTGCTCGCTTTAGACATTCGCGGACTTGTCTGCGGCGTGGCCAGATCGCTTACTGTCAATTCGATCCACACCAAGCCGATCCACACTAGGCTGCTCAACACCGTAGGTATCTCTCACCAAATACAGCGGACGCCCCTTCACCTCTTCATATACCCGGCCCAAATATTCACCCAAAATGCCCAGGCTTACCATCTGTACACCGCCCAAAAACAGCACCGCCACCATCAAAGATGCATAGCCAGGCACGTCTATTCCGAGCAAAATGGTGCGAAAAAACAAAAAGCTGCCGTACAAAAACGAAATAATTGCCAGCACAATGCCTACATAGCTCCATATCCGCAGCGGCGCAATGCTGAACGAGACAATTCCATCTACAGCAAAGTTCCACAGCCGCCAGTAGTTCCACTTCGTCTGTCCGCTGTGACGCGGATCGCGGTCATACAGCACCTCTGTCTGGCGATAGCCCACCCAGGCAAACAGCCCTTTCATAAAGCGCGTTCGCTCCGGCAGCCGAATCAGCACCTCAACTACTCGCCGATCCAGCAGCCGAAAGTCGCCCGTATCACGAGGAATCGGCACCTTGCTCATTCGCTCCATCACCCGATAAAACGAATCAGCCGTCCATTTTTTTAGCCAGCTTTCTCCCTGACGCGATCGCCGCTTCGCGTACACCACGTCATACCCCTCTTTCCACCGTGTCACCAGCGTCTCAATCAGCTCTGGCGGATCTTGCAAATCAGCATCAATCGGAACCACCGCCTGCCCACACGCATAGTCAATGCCCGCGCTCAGCGCCACCTCTTTGCCAAAATTGCGCGACAGCGCCACTACTTTAATACAAGGATTGCGCTGCCAGTGATGCCGCAGCGCTTTCAACGTATCGTCGTCGCTACCGTCATCTACACAGACAATTTCATAAGAGCGGCCCAATCGATCCAGTACAGCTTCCAAACGCTTGAATAAATAGTCAACGTTTGATTCTTCGCAGTAAAGCGGAACCACTATAGAAAGTTCTACATCGGCAGGCGTCGTTTCCGGCGAGATTTTTTCCATAGTCCTTCGATTCCCTGTCTGTCCGACTTTCTTATATCAAGCTTTTTAGTTCTAGCCTAAAGATTGTGTCTCAAACTCGTCAGTCGGGCAATCTACTGCTAAGTTTGCAGTACTCTACATTCATCAATACCCACAACCTGTTAATAAAGTCTTCATCATGAACCAGCCGCTGCTTACGCCCCCACAAGGTCCTTTACAGGTCCCTACTACCTCATCAGCAGCTGAGGTCACATTTTCACTGATTATTCCAACCTATAAAGAAAGTGGCAACGTAGCCAAAATTGTGGCGCAGCTCACGAAGCTGCTAGACGGTTTTATTTTTGAAGACTACGAGCTAATTTTGGTCGATGACGACAGCCCTGATTTGACCTGGAAAGTCGCACAAGATCTGATGTCAGAATACCCTCAGCTACGGGTCATGCGCAGACAGCGTGAGCGGGGGCTATCATCTGCGGTCATTCGCGGTTGGCAGGCGGCAAAGGGCAAAATATTAGGCGTAATTGACGCAGATTTACAGCATCCGCCTGAGGTTTTACTCAAGCTGTTGCAGGCAACGCTAGATGGGGCAGACTTAGCAGTTGCGAGTCGCCATGTAGAAGGGGGCGGCGTTAGCGACTGGAGTATTGTCAGACGGCTGCTGTCTAGAGGGGCGCAGGTGCTAGGGCTGATTGTGTGTCCGGCAGTGGTAGGGCGAGTGAGCGACCCGATGAGTGGCTACTTTATGGTCAGACGATCGGCGATCGCAGGCTATACCCTTAACCCGGTTGGCTACAAAATTTTGCTAGAAGTGATTGGTCGCGGCAACATTGGTGATATTGCCGAAGTAGGCTACGTCTTTCAAGAGCGAGAGTCCGGCGAAAGCAAAGTTACCTGGAAACAGTACTTTGAATATCTGGGTCATTTGGCCAGACTGAGATCTAGAGGCCGAATCGCCCGCCTGCGCCAAAAGTTTCCCACCAAACGCTTTTTCCGCTACGGGCTTGTTGGGCTTAGCGGCGTCTTCGTCGACATGATTATTCTCTATCTTTTACACGGCCTGCTGGGCTGGGGCCTCACCACCAGCAAAATCATCGCCGCTGAAGCTGCCATCATTAGCAACTTTATCTGGAACGACATTTGGACCTTTGCTGATTTGGTTGGGAAGCAAAGGGGTCGCAGCAATCAGCTCAAGCGACTATTAAAGTTCAACACCATTTGCATTCTCGGTCTTTTCTTTGACGTTCTTCTCTTAAATGTCTTATTCAACTGGGTCTTCGACCAAAACTTACCCTATCTCGCCAACCTCATTGCCATTGGTCTCGTTGCCATTTGGAACTTCTGGCTCAACCTCAAGCTCAACTGGCGCGTCACAGCCGTTACGCAATAGCGAAACGTCATCTTCTAGCTTTAGCAAGTGCAATAGCTTACCCAAAGGCATCGCCTGAGCAACGACGCTCTCTTTCTTTGCCTTAGTCAGCTTTTTAAACCGATATTCCGCTTTAGCCGCCAGCACATGGCTGCCAACCTCAACCGCGTAAACCATCTGAAGGGGGCCCTTAGCCCGCAGATACTTAGCGCCCCGCTTCCCCTTTTCGTGTTCAGCAAACCGCTTGGCAACATCTGTTGAAATGCCAGTATACAAAGTATCTTGCCGCGTACGAACAACATAGAGAAACCAGCTGTGAATACCTGTTTTAGTCAATCACCTATCTAGCGCACAGCGCCGCTGCTACAAAACGCCAAATGCTGTTGTGCTATTCATACACATTTCAAGTGAGGCTTAAAGAGCATCTTCCGACGAAAGCGTATTTTCTGGGCAGTGTTGATTTTTGAAACGCAGTCAATTTCACAAAACCTAGTCTTGTGAGAGTTACGCCAGTCCGCTCACTCTTAGACTTGGTAAGGTCATTTCGTGGAACGAACATACCAGCAATAGATACTCAGTGCTCATGAAAATCAACGTTTAGTAGACCTCTTGCATAATAAGTAGCTAGGCGAAATTAATTATAATACGGTCAAGTTCGTATCCGCCGCGTAGGCTGCGATCTATCATGCCATCGACAATGGCCTCGGCCAATTCGTCTTCGTATTCAAACATGCGCCCCG